>TARA_R110000824_G_scaffold207334_1_pt1 | contig 67440 bp, 54 predicted proteins | sample TARA_R110000824 | Tara Oceans TARA_R110000824 (sample SAMEA4397747) | marine metagenome | biome: Polar Biome; feature: [MES] marine water layer (ENVO:01000295) within the mesopelagic zone...; material: water (ENVO:00002006), including particulate matter (ENVO:01000060) such...
TCAACAGACTCTACTTCCAACTGGATGAAACTTGGGGCTCAGGTCACCCCATTGCCCCCGCCCCCGGCGCAACTTACATTCATTCCATGTTCCAGACCTTCGACGACACCGCAAACCCGGCCCTTGGCATCGAACGCGCGGCGCGGCTGCGCGCCGAACTGAAGCGGCGCGGGCTTGACGGGTTTTTGATCCCCCGCGCCGACGAGCATCAGGGCGAATATGTGCCGGCCCATGCCGAACGGCTGCGCTGGCTGACCGGCTTCAACGGTTCGGCGGGGCTCGCCATTGTGCTGATGGACAAGGCGGCGATCTTCATCGACGGGCGCTACACGCTGCAGGTGCGCGGCCAGGTCGATATCGACACCTTCGTGCCGCAGCACCTGATCGAGGAACCGCCGTCGCGCTGGATCGAAGAGAATTTGCCCAAGGGCGCGCGGCTTGCCTACGACCCCTGGCTGCACACGATCGACGCGGTGGCGCGGCTCAGGAAAGCGGCCGAGAAGGCCGGCGGCCTGTTGGTGCCGGTCGACGCCAATCCGCTCGACACGATCTGGCTCGACCAGCCCGACCCGCCGACCGCGAAAATCGCGCCCCACCCGCTCGACTATGCGGGCGAAGCCGCATCCGACAAGATCAAACGGCTGGCCTCCGACCTGATGAGCACCGATGCCGACGCCGCCATGCTGACCATGCCGGATTCGATTGCCTGGCTGTTCAACATCCGGGGCGCCGACGTGCCGCATACGCCGCTGCCGCTCTCCTTCGCCCTGCTGCATGAGGACGGCCACGCCGAACTCTTCATCGACGAACGCAAGCTCGACGATGCGGCGCGCGCCCATCTCGGCAATGTGGTGAGCATCCGCCCGCGCGACGAGCTCGGGGACGCACTCGACGAACTCGGCCGCAAGAAAAAGACCGTGCTGGTCGACGCGTCAACCTGTGCTTCATGGATCGACGACCGGCTGAAAAATGCCGGCGCCGAGGTGAAGCGCGGGACCGACCCTTGCGAGCTGCCGAAGGCCTGCAAGAACGAGGCGGAGGTCAACGGCACCCGCGCCGCGCATCTGCGCGACGGCCATGCGCTGACGAAATTTCTCGCCTGGCTTGCGCGCGAGGCGCCCAAGGGCAGCGTCGACGAAATCGAAGCGGCGCAGCGGCTCGAAGGTTTCCGCTCGGCAGGCGGCGAATTGAAGGATTTGAGCTTCGACACGATTTCGGGCGCGGGCGCCAACGGCGCCATCGTCCATTACCGCGTCACCGAGGGCACCAACCGCCCGCTGCAACCGGGCGAACTCTTTCTGGTCGATTCCGGCGCGCAATATATGGACGGCACGACGGATGTGACGCGTACGGTCGCCATCGGCACGCCCGATGCCGAACAGCGCGACCGCTTCACGCGCGTGCTGAAGGGCCATATCGGCATTGCGACGGCGCGCTTCCCCGAAGGCACGTCCGGCGCGCAGCTCGATGCCTTTGCGCGCATGGCGCTGTGGAAATCGGGCCTCGACTACGACCACGGCACCGGCCATGGCGTCGGCTCCTATCTGTCCGTACATGAAGGGCCGCAGCGCATTTCGAAAATGGGCCACCAGCCGCTGAAACCCGGCATGATCGTTTCGAACGAGCCCGGCTACTACAAGCCCGGCGGCTTCGGCATCCGCATCGAGAACCTGCTGGTGGTGACGCCGCCGGCCGCCGTCGAGGGCGGCGAGCGCCCGATGATGGGTTTCGAAACGCTGACGCTGGCGCCGATCGACCTCGCGCTGGTCGAGAAGGCATTGCTGACGGAAGAGGAAGTGGCGTGGCTCAACGCCTATCACGCCCGCGTCCGCGAAGCGCTGGCGGACGGGCTCGACGCGGAGACGCGCGCCTGGCTGGAGACGGCGACGCGGGCGATCTAGAGTTTCACCGTCATTGCGAGGAGCGCGTGAGCGCGACGACGCAATCCAGGAGCCGCAAACCCGGCGCCTGCCGCTGCTGGATTGCTTCGCTTCGCTCGCAATGACGAAGAATTTTTATTTTCTGGAGAACCGCAAGCCCTGCCTCAGCTTCAGCGGCAGGCGCGCATAGAGCGCCTTGGCGGCGGGGCGCAGGCGGGCGGCGTAGAGGAAGGCCGCAAAGCCCGGCCAGCCGATCACAAAGCCATAGTCGCGCACTTTGACGCGGCGGTTCGACCAGGCCAGCTTGTAATCGTCGGCGGGCGGCAGCGGATCGTATTCGCCGACATCCGGCGCCTCGACGCAAGAGCGGATCGTCAGTTCGGTGACGACGAAGCCCGGACTGTGTTTGGCGAAGTCCGGTGCGAAGGCACCCATGTAGGCGTAATGGGTACCGCCGTGACGGAATCCGATCTCGATGGCTGCCGTCTCCCCGCCGACCGAAAGATGCGAAACGACGAGGCCGGAACGCAAGCCGGCATTGCCGGCGAGTTCGGTGAGGCAGGCTTCGAGCCGCGTATCGATGAAGGCGCGGCCGAAATGGCCCTGCCGGTCGAGCCATGCGCGCTTGAAGCCGAAAGCGGCCCCGACCAGTGCCTGCGCGCGTTCGCCCGGGCCGATCATCTCGAAATTCATGCCGCCCATGCTTTCGAGCTTCTTGATGCGTTTGATGTTGCGCTTCGCCTGCGGCCAGCCGGCCTTTGCGAAGGCCGCGGCATTCTCGAACGGCGAATGATCGAGCGCCGGCGCTTCCTGCGTGACGCCGATCCGGCGGCCGCGCTTTCCGGCCCAGCGCGCAACGGCGCTGTCGGCGCGCACGCCGCAGAGATGCAGAAACGAAACATCGCCCCAGGCACCGATTTCGCGGAAAGCCGCCTCGATCCAGCGGTCGCGCGCCGGCCCGGCCTCGACGACGACATCGCCATATTGCCCGAGCGGGTCGCCGGCCCAGGCCGCGACGCCGCCCAGTGCCGTCTGCCCCACGGCCAGCGGCCAGACCAGCACCAGCCGGCCGTTCCGGCGCAGCGTGACCACGCGCAGCGCCGTGCGCGTATCGCAGAAATGCCGCGCCCAGACCCGATGAAGGTCGCAAGCCTGGAAGGCGGTCGCGGTAGCCGATGCGCGCGCCTCGAGCGCCCGCCATTCCGGCGCCAGCGCCTCGACGGCTTCGTGCGTGCGCAGCGTCGTCACGGCAATGCCCGAATCGGGCGCCTCGACGCGCTCATCGGCCGACGCCGCGCCGACCAGCCCCACTGCATAAAGCAACTGGTCGAACAGCACCGCCTCTTGCAGGATCAGCAAGGCTTCCATGGCTTTCCCGGGCTTCCGGCCCTGAGGCCGACACGTGCAAAACACGGCATTTTCGCCCGGACAAAGTTAAGAACGGCTGACCGCCAACGCCGAAAACGGCTCAGGCGCCCGCCATTTCCATCCATTCGTCCTCGGTGATCGTCTCGATCCCGAGTTCCTGTGCCTTGGCGAGCTTGGAGCCCGCCCCCGGCCCATGGACCACCAGGTCGGTCTTCGCCGAGACGCTGCCCGCGACCTTCGCCCCCATCTGCTCGGCCCGGGCCTTGGCCTCCGACCGCGTCATCCGCTCCAGCGAACCGGTGAAGACGACCGTCTTGCCGGCAATGGGGGAGCCCGTTTCCTGCGCCGGCAAGGGCACCGCTTCGACGCCGGCCTTGCTGAGGCCCGCCAGCACCTCGCGATTGTGCTTCTCGTCGAAGAAATCGACGATCGACCCGGCCAGCACCTCACCGACGCCGTCGATCGACATCAGTTCCTCCCAGGCCGGCCCCTCGCGCGAGGCGGCGGCGCGCATCTGCGCCTCGAAATTCTCCAGCGTGCCGTAGCTGCGGGCCAGCAACCGCGCATTGGTTTCGCCGACATGGCGGATGCCCAGCGCAAAGATGAAGCGGTCGAGATCGACCTTGCGGCGCGCGTCGATGGCGGCGAAGAGGTTGCGCACCGAGGTCTCGCCCCAGCCTTCGCGGTCCTTCAGCTTCTTGAGGCTCTTCTTGTCGCGCGCCTCCAGCGTGAAGATCTCGTCGGGCCGCGCGATCAGCCCGTCGGCGAAGAAGGCCGCGATCTGCTTTTCGCCGAGGCCCTCGATGTCGAAGGCGTTGCGCGACACGAAATGCCGGAGCCGTTCGACCGCCTGGGCCGGGCAGACAAGGCCGCCGGTGCAGCGCCGGTCGACATCCATCTTGCCGGTCTTCGGATTGACCTCGCGCACCGCATGGCTGCCGCATTCGGGACAGGTTTCGGGAAAGACGAACTTCTTCCTGCCGCGCGGCTTGTCCTCGACCACGCGCACGATCTGCGGAATGACGTCGCCCGCCCGCTGCACCACAACCGTGTCGCCCGGCCGCACGCCGAGACGTTCGATCTCGTCCTGGTTGTGCAGCGTCGCATTGGACATGACGACGCCGCCGACGGTCACCGGCGTCAGCCGCGCCACCGGCGTCAGCTTGCCGGTGCGGCCGACCTGGATCTCGATCCTTTCCAGCACCGTCATCGCCTGCTCGGCCGGGAACTTGTGCGCAATCGCCCAGCGGGGCGAGCGCGAGACGAAACCCAGCCGGTTCTGCCAGTCGAGCCGGTCGACCTTGTAGACGACGCCGTCGATGTCGTAGCCGAGACCGGCGCGGCTTTCCTCGACCTCGTGATAGAAGGCGATCAGTTCTTCCACGCTTTCGCAGCGCCGGAACAGCGGGTTGACCGTGAAACCCCATTTTTCGAAGGCTTCGATGACGCCCGATTGCGTGCCGGCCGGCATCGCCGACATCTCGCCCCAGGTATAGGCAAAGAAGCGCAGGGGCCGGCTGGCGGTGATCTTCGCGTCGAGCTGGCGCAGCGAACCTGCCGCCGCATTGCGCGGATTGGCGAAGACGGACTTGCCGGCGTCCCTCTGCCTTTCGTTGAGCGCCGCGAAATCGGCATGGCTCATATAGACCTCGCCGCGGATCTCGACGACATCGGGAATGTCTTTCCCTTTCAGCGTCTTTGGTACATCGGCGATGGTGCGGAGATTTTCGGTGACGTTCTCGCCCTCGCGCCCGTCGCCGCGCGTCGCACCGAGCACGAACTCCCCCTTCTCGTAGCGCAGCGCCGCCGAAAGCCCGTCGATCTTGGGTTCGGCGGTGACGGCCAGCGTCTCGTCTTCCTTGAGATTGAGGAAGCGCCTGACCCGCGCGCAGAATTCGCGCACATCCGCATCGTCGAAGGCGTTCGACAGGGACAGCATCGCCACCTTGTGAACGACCTTGCCGAAACCCTCGGCCGGCGCCGCACCGACGCGGTGCGAGGGGCTGTCCTCGCGCACAAGCTCGGGATAGCGCTGTTCGATCGCCTCGTTGCGCTGGCGCAAGGCGTCGTAGTCGGCGTCCGAAACGCGCGGCCGGTCCTTCTGGTAATAGAGCGCGTCATGTTCGGCGATCTCGGCGGCCAGCCGCTCGAGCTCTTCGGCCGCCTCCTCCATCGTCAGATGGTCGACGGGCTTCAGGGCGCTGCCGTCGCTGTCGCGCCCGGCGCCTGTCACGGATGGCTCCCGATCAGCCGGTCGGCGGCGGCGCGCGCCTCCTCGGTGACCGTGGCACCGGCCAGCATGCGCGCGATCTCTTCGCGCCGCTCGGCCGCGCCCAGCGTCTCGACGCGGGTGGCGAGCCGCGCGGCTTTCGTGGCGCCGTTGCCGGCGCTTTTCGAAATGCGGAAATGATGCTGCGCCCGCGCCGCGACCTGCGGCGAATGGGTGACGACGATCACCTGCGCGGCCCTGGAAAGCTCGGCAAGGCGGCGGCCGACCGCTTCGGCGACCGCCCCGCCGACGCCCGAATCCACTTCGTCGAAAATCAGCGTCGGCGCGCTGCCGCGCGAAGCGAGCGCCACCTTCAGCGCCAGCACGAAACGCGAAAGCTCGCCGCCCGAGGCGATCTTGATCAGCGGCCCGAAAGGCGCGCCGGGATTGGTCGAGATCAGGAAGGAGACGCGGTCGATGCCGTCAGGTCCGCCCTGCGCTTCCGGCAGCACATCGATCTGCGTCCTGAACTGCGCCTTGTCGAGCTTCAGCGGCTTCAATTCCTTCGCCACTTCCCTGTCGAGTTTCGCCGCTGCCTTTTGCCGCTCGGCCGACAGCGCGCGGGCATGCGCGGCATAGGCGGCAGCCGCCGCATCGGCGGCCTTGGCCAGCGCGACGCGCTTTGCCTCGCCGCCTTCGATATCGGCAAGCTGCGCGCGCAGCCTGTCGGCCAGCGCCGCCAGATCGTCGACCAGGACATTATGCTTGCGCGCCGCCGCCCGGAGCGCGAAGAGCCGCGTTTCGGATCGCTCGAGCCGTGCCGGATCGAATTCCATCGCCCGCATCGCCTCGCCGATCCGGTCGCGCGCCTCGGCCGCCTCGTTGAGCGTCCGCTCCAGCGCCGCGATGGCGCCGTCGAGCCGCCCGCCGGCCTGTTCGGCAACACGGGCCAGCCGCCGGAGCGCCACATTGAGCCGCGCCTCAAGCCCGCCATCGCCGCTCAGCGTCGCATCGGCCTCGACGAGATCGCCGGCGATCTTTTCGGCATGCATCATCAGCGTGCGTTCTTCGGCGAGTGCGCTTTCCTCGCCGGGCTCGGGCGCCAGTTCGTCGAGCTCACCGACGACATGGGTCAGATAATCCTGTTCGGCTTTCGCGCGCGCCAGCAGTGCCTCATGTTCGGCCAGCGCCGCGCGCGCTTCGGCTGCCGCCGCATGCAGCTTGCGCGCCGCTGCGACCTTGCCTTCGAGACCGCCAAAGGCATCGAGGATCGCGCGGTGCCCCGAGGCATCGAGCAGTCCGCGCTCGTCATGCTGGCCATGAATCTCGACCAGCTCGTCGCCGAGCTGGCGCAACAGCGCGATGCTGACCGGCTGGTCGTTGACGAAGGCACGCGAGCGGCCGTCGCGCGTCTGCACGCGGCGCAAAATGAGATCGCCCTCGGCATCGAGACCGTTGTCGCGGAGAATGGCGCGGGCGGGATGCGCCGGGGGCACGTCGAAGACGGCGGTGACGCTGCCCTGCTCGACGCCCTGCCCGACAAGCCCGCTATCGGCACGCGCGCCGATGGCAAGCCCGAGCGCGTCGAGAAGAATGGATTTGCCGGCGCCCGTCTCGCCCGTCAGCGTGCACAGGCCGCGCTCGAGCGCCAGTTCCAGTCGATCGATGAGAACGATGTCGCGGATGGACAGGGCGGCGAGCATCAAACGCGCCTTATGGCTGGTTCTAGAAGACCGAAGTGACCGACTGCCAGGCCCGGCTGATCCAGGAGTCCCGGTTCTCGACCGGCTCAAGACCATAGCCCGCGAGCAGCGCATAGCTGTCTTCGTACCATTCGCTGCCGGGATAGTTGTAGCCGAGGATCGCCGCCGCCGTCTGCGCCTCGGTCTGGATGCCGAGCGCCAGATAGGCTTCGGTCAGGCGCTCCAGCGCTTCGGGCGTATGCGTGGTGGTCTGGTATTTCTCGACCACGACGCGGAAGCGGTTGATCGCCGCGATGTAGTCGTGCCGCTTGAGATAGTAGCGCCCGATCTCCATCTCCTTGCCGGCCAGATGGTCCTGCGTCAGATCGATCTTCAGCCGCGCGTCGCGCGCATATTCGCTGGCCGGAAAACGGCGCACCAGTTCGGTGAAGGCCGCCATCGCGTTCTCGGTCATCTTCTGGTCGCGGCCGACATCGGAAATCTGTTCGTAGTAGCTGAGGCCGATCAGGTAATAGGCATAGGGCACGTCGCGGTTGCCCGGATGCAGCGAAATGAAGCGCTGCGCATTGAGGATCGCCTCGTCGTACTGGTTGACCTTGTAGTTGGCATAGGCGCTCATCAGCATCGAGCGGCGCGCCCATTCCGAATAGGGATGCTGACGCTCGACTTCGTCGAACTCCTTGGCCGCCGGGATGTAGCGGCCTTCGTCCATGTGATCCATCGCCTTGTTGTAGATCTGCTCGACCGCGCGTTCCTCATAGGGAACTTCGTCGCTGGCGCAGCCGCCAAGGGCGGCAATGACGAGTACCGCCGCGCCCGTCAGCGCATGGCGCAGGCGGAGGCCGGAGCGGGTTTCGGCATTGCAGGGGAACAGGCGGGCAGAACTCATGCTGGCAGGGTCCATTTCGTTCGACAATCCGGAGGGCGGCACACGGCGCGATTCGCCCGGCACGGGAGGCAATCCCTGCCTGTTTCTAGCCCAAGAAGCCTCACGAGACCATAGCGGGCGCGCTACCCGCCCGGCAAGCAGCAGGGCGGGATCAGGACCGGATTTCGATGGATTTCGGTGCCGGACGGAGGGATCGGCGCTCAGTCGGCCTGCAGCGCCGCAAGTCCGCGTTCGGCCGCATAGGCCGGCGCGGCGGCCTCGACGAAATCGACCACTTCCCAGGCCGCCGTATCTGCCATCAGCGCCCGCAGCACACGATTGTTCATCGCATGGCCGGAACGCGTGCCTTCATAGCGGCCGAGCAGCGGCAGTCCCGACAGGGCCAGATCGCCGACGGCATCCAGCACCTTGTGGCGAACGAACTCGTCCTCATAACGCAGGCCGTCCTCGTTGAGGATGCGGTCGCCGTCGATGACGATCGCATTGTCGAGCGATGCGCCCTGACCGAGCCCGACCGCCTGCAGTGCCTGGTGGTCTTTCAGGAAGCCGAAGGTCCGGGCCCGCAGGATGTCATCGGCAAAGCAGGGATCGTAGAGATCCGCTTCGATCGCCTGACGGCCGATCACCGGATTGTCGAAATCGATCTCGAAGGCAAGCCGGAAGCCATCCCCGGGCAGCAGCGCGGCGCGCTTCCCGCCCTCTTCGACAATGACCGGCTTCAGAACGCGGATGGCACGGCGCGGCGCATCGAGCGCCGTCAGGCCGGTCGCCTCGATCCGTTCGACAAAGACTTCGGCGCTGCCATCGAGAACCGGCACTTCCGCGCCATCGATCTCGATCAGCACATTGTCGATGCGCAGACCCGCAAGCGCCGCCATCAGATGTTCGATCGTGCCGACGCGCGCGCCGGCCGCATTGGCAATCACGGTCGACATCGTGGTCTCGACGACATTGTCGTGGCGCGCGCGAATATCCGTCGCGTCGCGGCCGCCCTCGATGTCGATGCGCCGGAAGACGACGCCGTGATCGGCATCCGCCGGACGCAGCGTCATGCGAATGATTTCACCGCTGTGAAGACCCGCACCCTCGATCGCAACCGGCGCCGCCAGCGTCATCTGCGGATACGGCAATGCTGCCGCGCGCCGCTGGCGCCGGACCGTCTCCAGCATGATTGTTTCGAACTCTGATTTACGCACTTGAAACACCTGAGAATCCCCCCAAAAGTCCAGCCACCCCATTTGGCTGACTTCGGACCGGTTCTAACAGCGTCTCAAAATCGTCTCAAATAACAGATTTTTACCGAATGTTACGTTCCGGAAACGCCGGTTAACTATTGATCGGAAAAGAGAAAACCCGCCCTCCGGCACAAGGTCCGAAACGGGCGGGTTTACCATCCGGGCCGGCCCCGCCTGGGCAGGGCCGGCAGTCGTCAATTGGCCTGACGGCGCAGGAACGTCGGGATCTCGAGCTGCTCTTCCTCATAGGAGGGCTGCACGAGACGACTCTCGGTGGCCGGCGACAATCCTTCCTGGAGCCGGGCATTCTCGGCCGGCGCTGGACGTGCCGGCTCCGGCTTGCGCTGGGCGGCAACCGGCTCGCGGCGCTGCGGGGCGGCCGGGGCGGCGGCCTCTTCCGTCTTGCGGCGACCGCCGGTCAGACGTTCGAAGAAACCGGGTCCCTTGCGGGGTGCCCGGGATTGCTGCACTGGCGCCGCCTTCTGACCCAGGAATCCCGGGATTGCCGCCTTGCCGGTCTCTGCCCGCTCGAGGTCGCCCGGGATGAAGGGCTGACCCTTGGGTTCGGCGCGAACCGCCGCCGCCGGAACGACCGGCGCATCGACCTCGGCCCGGGGTGCCGGCTGCTGCCGCGGCTCGGGCTTGTGGATGATGACCTCGGCTTCATAGTCGGCCGCATCGTAGTCCCGGGCCGCTGGCGCCGAGGGCTCGATGCCGAGATCGGCCTGGACCGCCGGCGTCATCCGCTCTTCGATCTGTTCGACCTGGGTCTGGACCGGGTTGGGTGCAGGCGCTGCCTGGGCCACCGGCTGTGCCGCCGGGGCCGCCACGCGATTTTGCGCAACGACACGGATCTGCGCCGTCTGCGCCTCGGGCCGGGCCAGCGTCACCCCTTCAGCCTCGATACCCGTTGCCACGACCGAGACGCGCATCCGGCCATCAAGCGAGCTGTCGAAGGTCGAGCCGACGATGATGTTGGCGTCCGGATCGACTTCGGAACGGATCCGATTGGCCGCTTCGTCGACTTCGTAAAGCGTCAGATCCATACCGCCAGTGATGTTGATGAGCACGCCCTTGGCGCCCTTCATCGACACTTCGTCGAGCAGCGGATTCGAGATCGCGGCCTCCGCGGCCTCGATCGCCCGGTTCTCGCCGCTGGCCTCGCCGGTGCCCATCATGGCCTTGCCCATCTCGTTCATCACGGTGCGCACATCCGCGAAGTCGAGATTGATCAGGCCCGGCTTCATCATCAGGTCGGTGATGCCGGCGACGCCCGAATGCAGCACCTGGTCGGCCATGCCGAAAGCATCGGCAAAGGTCGTGTTCTCGTTCGCGACCCGGAACAGATTCTGGTTCGGAATGATGATCAGCGTATCGACATACTGTTGCAGCTCGCAAATGCCCTCCTCGGCAAGCCGCATGCGCCGCGAGCCCTCGAACTGGAAAGGCTTCGTGATGACACCGACTGTGAGGATGCCGTGTTCGCGCGCCGCGCGGGCGATGACCGGGGCCGCACCCGTGCCCGTGCCGCCGCCCATGCCGGCCGTGATGAAGACCATGTGAGCGCCCTGCAGGTGCTCGACGATCTCGTGCAGCGCTTCCTCGGCCGCCGCGCAGCCGACCTCCGGGCGCGAACCAGCGCCCAGACCTTCAGTGATCGAGGCGCCGAGCTGGATGCGCCGATCCGCGGAAGACAATGCCAGGGCCTGCGCATCCGTGTTTGCCACAACGAAGTCGACGCCTTCGAGACCGGCCTCGATCATGTTGTTGACCGCATTGCCGCCGGCGCCGCCAACGCCGAAGACGGTAATTCTGGGCTTGAGTTCCTTTTCCTTGGGAACCGAAAGTTTGATGCTCATGTCAGCCTCCTGGGAGCAGTATTGAAAATCCGGGTCGGGTTTGCCGCACTCTTGTCTGGCGGCGATTCGGTCACCCGTCTTCCCGGCGGGCCTGCGAGCCGTCCCTGCCGCCGCCGGCAAGGTGCCCGTTGCGGTTGCCCGCTTCGTCGTCGCACACCGATATGGTCGATGCGTCTCATCAGAAATTCTCCTTCAGCCAGCGGCTGAACCGGCGGAACTGACCATTGGGCGAACCCGTTTCCGCCTCGTCTTCCACACCCGTCGCATCGAGCGGCGAAATTTGCGCATAGGTCAGCAGGCCCGCACAGGTCGAAAAGGCCGGGCCGCCGGTTGCGTCGGCCAGCCCCGTCAGCCGGATCGGCTGACCGATACGGACCTGCTTGTCGAGCATGCGCGCGGCCAGTTCGCGAGCGCCATTGAGCTGGCTCGCACCGCCCGTCAGCACCACGCGGCGACCGGCCAGGCGCCCATAACCACTGGCATCCATCCGGTCGCGCACCAGCTCGAAGGTTTCCTCGAGCCGGGGCTGGATGATGCCGGTCAGCATCGAACGCGGAATATGGTTGGCCGAATCAGCATCGCTCTCGCCAACCTGTGGCACATCGATCATTTCTCTCTCGTCCGACGGGCTCGCCAGCGCACTGCCGTAAAGCGTCTTCATCCGTTCCGCATGCGCGAGCGGCGTCGAAAGCCCCCGTGCAATGTCATTGGTAATATGATTCCCGCCAATCGACACGGAATCGCAGTAGACCATCGCGCCTTCGAAGAAGATGCCGAGCGACGTGGTACCACCGCCCATGTCGATGACGGCCACGCCCAGGTCCATTTCATCCTCGACCAGACAGGCCAGACCGCTCGCATAGGGGCTGACCGCGATGCCGGCGACCGAGAGATGGCAGCGCTCGATGCAGAGTTCGAGATTGCGCAATGGCCCGCGCAAGCCGCTGACCATGTGAACCTCGACGCCGACCCGCTCGCCGAACATGCCACGCGGATCACGCACGCCCCGACTGTCATCGACACTGTAATTGGTCGGGATGGCATGCAGGACATCGCGCCCATCGGGCTGAAAGTTGCTCTGGGCATGGCCGATCAGCCGCCCGAGATCGTTGTCGCCGATCTCGCCGGCCGCGACTGACGCCTTGACGCCAACCGTCTGGCTTTTCGGTTCACCCCCCGACACGCCGACGATCACATCGCGAATTGTCACGCCCGCCATCCGTTCGGCCGCGTCGACAGCGACACGAATCGCTTCTTCGGCCGCATCCATGTCGACAACGGCGCCGGCCCGGATACCGCGCGACACCTGATGGCCGATACCAATGACACGGACCGGCGTATGACCGTTGGCCACCCGCCCCGCTTCAATCCGTGCGATGAAGCAGGAGATCTTGCTCGATCCCACATCGAGCGCCGCAATCGTACCCGAGCGGCCCGCCGCAACAGGCCGGCCCTGAAAACTCCTCGAGCCGAGACTGACCATATTCATGTATCGCCCCCAATACCGGCCGCGTCGGACCGGATAACGCCATTCTTCGTCGTGATGCCTGCCGCAATGCCTTCAGCTGCGTCGGCGCCCGGCGCCAGTTCGACCGACACGCGGTCAGGAAGTCTGAGATCAACCGCCACAATGTCGCGCGAGAGAATGCGGTGCCGGGCGTCATGGGCAACGAGATCGGCCAGCGCCTTCTCGACACCGCTTTCGGGCAGCTTGACGTCGACGCCGTTCTCGAGCCGGAGATTCCAGCGTCGGCCACTGACGCGCACAAAGGCGCGGACCCGCTGCAAAAGCTGCGGCTGCTCTGCCTGCATCGTTGTAAGAAGAGCCGGTGCCTCGCGCGGCGCACCGAAACCGACGATGAAAGGCAGATGCGCGAACTCCTGCACGTTTTCGTCGGTGATCGGACGCCCCTGTGCATCGATGACCGACAGCAGGCCACCGCGCTGCCAGAGGGCGAAGGGTTCGCGCTCTGTCACTTCGATGCGGATCGTGTCGGGCAGCAACCGTGTGACCGTCGCCGTTTCGACCCAGTCCAGCCGCTCGACACGTTGCCGCGCGGCCTCGGTATCGAAGCCGAAGATCGGATCGCCACGCTTCATCCCGCCGGCCTCGAACAGGGCCTGCTTGTCGGTGCGCACGCGCCCCGTGACGGTCACGTCCTGAATGCTGAAGCCCGACAAGGCCAGCAGACGGTTGGTCCGCTCGGCGATGCCGTTGGCGCCGTCGGCGACATGCCCGCCGACGAAAAGCCCGTAGAGGACAACGCCGACCAGCAGCGCCGCCACGCCGGCCGTGAACGGCCGCATCGGAAATTCGCCGGCGCCGATCTCGGCCAGCCAGCGCACGATCGGTCCCGGCGGGCGCTGTGAACGGCGGCCGAAGACGCGCGTCGCGGCCGCGTTGCGGCGCTTGCCCGGCGCGATCTTGCTCTTGGCGCCGCGCCTCGGCGCGGTTCGGATGCCGGTGCGCGATGCTTTCTTCACCGGTCGCATGACGCGTCCTCCACCATCCAGCTGACGAGTTCGGCGTAGGAATAGCCGGCGAGATTGGCCAGTTCCGGCACCAGCGATGTCGGCGTCATGCCGGGCTGTGTGTTGACTTCGAGCAGAATGAGTTCGCCCTTGCCCGGCCGCGTGTCGTCGAAGCGGAAATCGGCGCGGGAAACGCCGCGGCAGCCGAGCGCCTTGTGCGCGGCCAGCGTCACACGCTGTACCTCGGCATAGACATCCGGTTCGACCGGCGCCGGGATGATGTGCCGTGAGCCGCCGCTCGCGTATTTGGCCTCGTAGTCGTAGAAGGTCGTGTTGGCGATGATCTCGGTGACGCCGAAAACCTCCTCGCCCATCACGGCGCAGGTCAGTTCCCGGCCGGCGATATAGCGTTCCGCCATCACCTCGTCGCCGAGATTCCAGTCCGGCGAGGTCAGTTCGGTCGGCGGCCGGTTGTCACCGGCGCGCACCAGGAAGACACCGACCGACGATCCCTCGCTGACCGGCTTGATGACATAGGGCGGATCCATGACATGGCCGAGCGCGGCCTGTTCGCGCGGCACGACGACGCTTTCGGCGACCGGAAGTCCGGCGGCACGGAAGATCGACTTGGCGCGCTCCTTGTGCATGGCCAGTGCCGAGGCCAGCACACCCGAATGCGTATAGGGTACGCGCAGGATCTCGAGCAGACCTTGCACGCAACCATCCTCGCCCCAGCGCCCATGCAGCGCATTGAAGCAGACATCGGGCTTCACTTTCAGGATCTGATCGGCCAGATCGCGCCCTGCATCGATTTCGCTGACGCGATAGCCATGGCCTTTCAGCGCCTCGGCACAGCCCTTGCCGGACACCAGACTGACCGCGCGTTCGGCGCTCCAGCCGCCCTTTAGAACCGCGACATGCTTGCCCGCGCTCATGCCTCGCCTCCTGCCTGCCGCACGCCGATGCGACGGATTTCCCATTCGAGCGTGACGCCGCTCTGCGACTTGACGCGCGCGCGCACCTCCTCGCCGAGATCCTCGATATCGGCTGCACTGGCCGCACCGGTATTGATCAGGAAATTACAATGCAGCTCCGACACCTGCGCGCCGCCGCGTGTGAGGCCGCGACAGCCGGCCGCATCGATCAGTTGCCACGACTTGTGACCATCCGGATTCTTGAAAGTCGAGCCGCCGGTCCGCGTACGGATCGGCTGTGTCGCCTCGCGTGAGGCGGTGATCTCGTCCATCCGCGCCTGGATTTCGCCCTTGTCGCCAGGCGTGCCCTGGAACAGCGCTTCGACAAAGATCAGATCGTCCGGCGCACCGCAATGGCGGTAGCTGTAATGCATATCGGCATTCGACAGCACATGGCGCTTGCCGGCCCGGTCGACGGCGACGGCCTCGATCAGCACATCCCTCGTTTCGCGGCCATAGGCGCCACCATTCATCCTGAGTGCACCACCGATCGAACCCGGAATGCCGCGATAGAATTCGAGCCCCGCAATGCCGGCTTCCTGCGCCGCGCGCGCCACCGCCACATCAAGCGCGGCTGTGCCGGCGCGAACGCGGTTCCCCTTGGCGATTTCGACATTCATGAACGGCCGCCCGAGCCGGATAACCACACCCGGCACACCACCGTCGCGCACCAGCAGGTTGGAGCCGACACCGATGATGGTGACCGGCACATCGGCAGGACAACCCGCCAGGAACGCGGCGAGATCGTCCGCGTCGGCCGGCCGGAACATGACTTCGGCCGGCCCGCCGACGCGGAACCAGGTCAGCGGTGCCAGCGGCGCATCGGCAACGAGTTCGCCGCGCACCGAAGGCAGCCGGTCGATCAGATGCGGAAGGGAAGCACGCGCGGCCATCATTTGCGCCCCCCTGACTTGCCGGCGCCGAGCGCCGCCAGTTCGGCGGGCAGCGCATTGGCCCAGGCAGTAATGTTGCCCGCGCCGAGACAGACGACGAGATCGCCGGGCTTCGCCACCTGCGCCACCAGCGCCGCCAGCCCCTCCGGGCCGGGCAGCGGCATCACGTTGCGGTGGCCGCGCGCGCGCAGGCCCTCCACCAGCGCGTCGCGGCTGGCGCCCTCGATCGGCTTCTCGCCGGCTTCATAGACATCGGCCACGATCACCGCATCGGCATCGTTGAAACAGGCGCAGAATTCGTCGAACAGATTGTGCAGCCGCGTGTATCGATGCGGCTGCACCACGGCGATGACGCGACCCTGTGTCGCCGAACGCGCCGCCTGCAGCACCGCCGCGATCTCGACCGGGTGATGGCCGTAATCGTCATAGATGCTGACGCCGTTCCAGTTGCCGACATGCGTGAAACGCCGCTTGACGCCGCCGAAGCCTTCCAGCGCCAAACGGATCATGTCGTCGCCGATGCCCATCTGCAGCGCCACGCCGATCGCCGCCAGGCTGTTCAGCATGTTGTGCATCCCGTGCATCGCCAGCCGAACGCGCGGAATCTCGCGCGTCGCACCGGTCTTGCGGTCGGTGATCGTGACATCGAATGTATTGAAGCCGTCCTCGACACGCATGTTGGTCGCGCGGATATCGGCCTGCGGATTGGTGCCATAGGTCACAATGCGCCGGTCGCGCACGCGGCCGATCAGCGCCTGCACTTCCGGATGGTCGACGCACATCACGGCACAGCCGTAGAACGGCACGTTTTCGACAAAGGCGAGGAAGGCGTCCTTGGCCGCCTCGAACGAGCCGTAATAATCGAGATGTTCGGGATCGATATTGGTGACGATCGCAATCGTCGAGGGCAGCTTGACGAAGGTACCGTCGGATTCGTCGGCCTCGACCACCATCCATTCGCCGTCGCCGAGCCGCGCATTGGTCCCGTAGGCATTGATGATGCCGCCATTGATGACGGTCGGATCGAGCCCGGCGCCGTCGAGGATCGCCGCCACCAGCGAGGTTGTGGTGGTCTTGCCATGCGTGCCGGCCACCGACACGCAGGAACGCAACCGCATCAGTTCGGCCAGCATTTCGGCGCGCCGCACCACGGGCAGGAAGCGGGCGCGCGCCTCGATCAGTTCCGGATTGTCGGGTTTGATCGCCGACGACACGACGACCACCTGCGCATCGGCGAGGTTCTCGGCCTTCTGGCCGATGAATACCTTGATGCCGAGCCCGGCGAGCCGCTTGACGTTGGCGCTTTCCGACAGGTCGCTGCCCTGCACGCTGTAGCCGATATTGTGCATGACCTCGGCAATGCCGCTCATGCCGATACCGCCGATGCCGACGAAATGGATATTGCCGATGTCGAGAGGCGCGGGACGCATCATGCACCTCCGATCGCGAATTTGAGGACGCCGGAACCGCCGGTCGCGTCGGTGGCACGCAGCGGCGTACCGTCGGGCTGGAATTCGCCGCGGCCGAGCCGCTCGACGAGATCGGCGAGATCGCGCACGGCATGGGGCTGACCATGCGCCTTGGCGGCGCGCGCCGCCGCCGCGAGTTGCGCGGGGTCGGCCAGCAGCGTCGTCAGCAGCGCCGCCAGCGCCGTCTCGGTGAAATTCTTCTGCTCGATCGCCCAGGCCGCGCCGCTGCGCGCCAGTTTCTCGGCATTGGCCTTCTGGTCGTTGTCGAGCGAATGCGGCAGCGGCACCAGGATCGACGGCCGGCCGACGATCGCCAGCTCGCTGATCGTCGAGGCGCCCGAGCGGCCGATAACCAGATGCGCCGCCGCCAGCCGTTCCGGCATGTCGTCGAAGAAGGCGCTGAGTTCGGCCGCGATCCCGGCCGCCGCATAGACCGCACGTACGCGCTCGATATCCTCGGCCCGGGCCTGCTGCACCACCGACAGGCGGCGCCGCAGCACGTCGGGCAGTTGCGCAAGCGCGCCCGGCACGACATCGCTCATCACCCGCGCGCCCTGGCTGCCGCCGAACACCAGCAGATGAATGTGCCCCTCGTCCGCCGGCGCCTGGTAGCCGCGATCGGCGACGGCCATCACCGCATCGCGCACCGGATTGCCGGTCAGCACGACCTTGCCGGCATCGCGCGCCTTGAGGAATTTCGGTGCTTCGAAGGTCGAGGCGATGGCGTCGACATAAGGCGCGACCAGACGGTTGACCCGGCCGAGCACCGCATTCTGCTCATGCACGCAGACCGGCACTCCGCGCAGGATCGCGGCAGCGACCGGCGGCAGCGTCGGATAGCCGCCGAAGCCGATCAGCGCGGCCGGCTTGATCCGGCCGAGAATGCCGAAGGAGCGGGCGATGCCGGCGAGAATGGCCGGCGCCGCACGCACCAGCCCGATGGCCCCCTTGCCTGAAGGTGTGGCCGCCGGAACGGGATAGATATCGGCATCGGGAAACAGCCGGTCGAAACGCTGCACGCGCTCGTCGGTGATCAGCGCGATACGGCGGCCGCGGCGGCGCAGTTCCTGCGCCAGCGCCTGGCCGGGGAAAAGATGTCCGCCCGTGCCGCCCGCGGCAATGACGATGGGACCCTGCGGATAGCGCTTCATGCCGGCGCCCTCCCGTTGCCGGGCAGCGCGACATTGCTGCCCGCGCGGCGTCGCGTCAGCGCCAGCAGCATGCCCATCGCGAGCGCCAGCGCCAGCAGCGACGAGCCGCCATAGGAAATGAACGGCAGCGTCATCCCCTTGGACGGCACGAGATTGAGATTGACCGCCATGTTGATCAGCGCCTGCAGTCCGAACATCGCGACCAGGCCGCAGGTCGCGAACTGCACGAAGAGATCGCGCTCCTCGGCCGCCCGTTTCAGCGGCCGCACGACGATGAAGGCGAACAGGCCGATGATCATCAGCCCGACCACCACACCGAACTCCTCGGCTGCCACCGCGAAGATGAAATCGGTATGGGCGTCCGGCAGGATGCGCTTGACCTCGCCCTCGCCCGGGCCGCGCCCGAAGAACCCGGCCGCATGGAAAGCGTCAAGCGCCCGGTCGATCTGGTAGGTGTCGCCCGAATCCGGATTGAGGAAGCGGTCGACGCGGCTGGCGACATGCGGCATCAGCGTATAGGCGCAAACGACGCCCGCCAGCGCGAGCGCGGCCAGCGAACCGATCCAGCGCCAGGACAGGCCGGCCATGAAGAACATCGCGCCGAAGACCATCGTCACCAGCATCAGCTGCCCGAAATCGGGCTGCAGCGCCAGCACGCCCACCACCGCCGCGTAGAGCACCAGGGCAATGCCGGTGCCGGGAATACCGGGGCTGCGCTGGGCCTCGGCAAAGAGCCAGGCGACCAGCACCACGAAGGCCGGCTTGACGAACTCCGATGGCTGGATCGCGAACGGACCGACCTGCAGCCAGCGATGCGCGCCCTTGACCTCCGGGCCGACAAGCAGCGCCAGCACCATCAGTACCAGCGCGCCTGCAAAGACGAGCGCCGCGAGACGCCGCACCTGCCTCACATTGAGCAGCGACACGCCGATCATCACCGCGAGCGCCGGCAGGAAGAAGATCATCTGGCGATAAACGAAATGGAATGGCGGCAAATTGATGCGCATGGCAACCGCCGGACTGGCCGCCAGCGCCAGCACTGCGCCCAGCACCATCAGACAGACCAGGCAAAGCAGCGTCCACCGGTCGACGGTCCACCACCATTCGGCGATCAGGCTGCGATTGGTACGCGCGAGACGGATCATGCGGCAGCCCCTCCCGTCACGGCGAGCGCGCGCTGCACTTCGCGGCGGAACTGGTCGCCGCGCTCCTCGAAATTGCGGAACTGGTCGAACGAGGCGCAGGCCGGCGACAGCAGCACGACGCGCAGATCCGCATCGTCGGCCGTGGCATCCTGCGTCGCGGCCTCGACGGCGGCGGCCAGGGTGCCGCATTGCCGGTAGGCAACCTTGCCGTCGAGCGTATGCGCGAAGCTTTCGGCCGCTTCGCCGATCAGATAGGCGCGCGCAATATGCGGGAAAAGCGGCGCGAGGCTTTCGATGCCGCCTTCCTTGGCCTTGCCGCCGGCAATCCAGTAGATGTTCCGGTAGGCGGCCAGTGCCTTCGAGGCGGCATCGGCATTGGTCGCCTTGCTGTCATTGACGAACCGCATGCCGTCGCGCTCCGCCACGATCTCCATGCGGTGCGCAAGCCCGGGGAAACTCTCGAAGGCGGCGAAGATCTTTTCGCGCGTATAGCCGAGCGCGCGGCCGGTCGCATATGCCGCTGCCGCGTTCTGCCAGTTATGCGCGCCGGCCAGCGTCCGCATCTCCTTCAGGTCGCCGGCCTTGACCGCCTGCGTGCCGGCATTGTCGTAGAGCACGCCGTCGATCGCATAGACGCCGCGGCCGAGCGACTTGCCGACCGAAATCGGCACGACCCGGGCCGCGCGTCGCGCGCTGACACCGGTGCAGATATCCTTCGACAGCACATCGTCGACGCCGATGATCGCCGTATCGCCCGCCCCCTGCCGGTCGAAGAGCCGCGCCTTGACGGCCGCGTAATGCGCGAGCGAGCCGTGCCGGTCGATATGGTCCGGCGTGATGTTGAGCAGAATGGCAATGTTCGGCGCAAGACCGGGCGCAAGGTCGATCTGGTAGGAAGAAACCTCGATCACGTAGACGGTTGTCGATTTCGGCGCTTCGAGTTCGAGCACCGCCTTGCCGATATTGCCGCCGACCTGTGCCTCGCCGCCGCAGCGCCGGATCATGTGCCCGATCAGTGCCGTCGTGGTCGACTTGCCGTTGGTGCCGGTGATGGCGACGATCCGCGCGCCGGTGCCGCTTGCCGTCACCGCCCGCTGGAAAAGCTCGATATCGCCGATGATCTCGACACCGGCGGCCTGCGCCGCGCGCGCGGCCGGATGCGGTTCGGGGTGGGTCAGCGGCACGCCGGGGCTCAGCACCAGCGCCGCGATCGCCGTCCAGTCCCAGCCATCGATTTCGGCAAGCGCAAAACCCGCCGCCGCCGCTTCGGCCCGCTTTGCTTCCGAATCGTCCCAGGCCAGCACCGTCGCACCGCCGGCTTCGAGCGCGCGCAGCGTCGCAAGCCCGGACGTGCCGAGCCCGAACACCGCGACCTTGCGCTTGGCGAAACCGGTGGCTGCGATCATCCCCTCACCTCAGCTTCAGCGTTGCGAGACCAGCCATGGCGAGCACGACCGAGATGATCCAGAAGCGGACGACGATGGTGGGCTCCGCCCAGCCCTTCTGTTCGAAATGATGATGCAGCGGCGCCATGCGGAAGACGCGCTTGCCGGTCAGCTTGAACGAGGCGACCTGCACGATGACCGACACCGCTTCCAGCACGAACAGCCCGCCGATGATGGCGAGCACCAGTTCGTGCTTGGCCGCGACGGCGACGGTGCCGAGCGTGGCGCCGAGCGCCAGCGACCCGGTGTCGCCCATGAACACCATGGCCGGCGGCGCATTGTACCAGAGGAAACCGAGGCCGGCGCCGATCAGCGCGCCGCAGATGATCGCCAGTTCGCCGGTGCCCGGCACGAAATGCACCTGCAGGTAGTCGGCGAACACCGCATTGCCGACCAGGTAGACGATGAGGCCCAGCGACGCCGCGGCGATCATCACCGGCACGATGGCAAGCCCGTCCAGCCCGTCGGTCAGGTTGACGGCATTCGACGAACCGACAATGACCAGCGCGCCGAACACGAAGAAGAAGCCGCCGAGCTGCAACAACACGCTCTTGAAGAAGGGCACGGTCAGCGCCGTCTGCAACGGCTCGTTGGCCACCAGCACCAGCGCCCACATGGCGGCGATCGCAATGACGAATTCGAAGAAGAGCTTGACGCGCCCCGGCACGCCTTTCGGCGAAATCTTCGACACCTTGAGATAGTCGTCGGCAAATCCCACCGCGCCGAAGCCGAGCGTCACCAGCAGCACGATCCAGACATACTTGTTGGACAGATCGGCCCACAGCAGCACCGACGGCACCAGTCCGACCAGGATCAGGAACCCGCCCATGGTCGGCGTGCCCTGTTTCTGCACGATATGCGATTGCGGCCCGTCCTCGCGGATTGGTTGGCCGCGGCGCTGCCGTGACTTCAGCAACGCGATGATGCGCGGCCCGAACAGGAAGCTGATCAGCAGCGCCGTCAGCGTCGCCCCGCCGGTGCGGAACGTGATGTAGCGAAACACGTTGAACGCCGGTATCTCGCCTGCCATGCCGCCCAGTAGATCGTACAGCATCCCCTAATCCCCCCTGTTGCGCCGCAGGCTGGCGCCGTCGTCGTCGCCCATCCCCTTGAGCATCTCGACCAGCGGCCCCATCCGCGAACCGAGAGATCCCTTGACCATCGCGACGTCGCCGGGACGAATGGCGTCGCGCAGCAGCGGCGCGAGCGCATCCGACGTCTCGGCATAGGCACCCTGCAGGCCGGCCGGCAGCGCCTTGAAGAGTTCGCGCATATGCGGACCGCAGGCGAAAACGAGATCGATCCCGGAACGGTCGATATCGGCGGCCAGTTCGCGATGCATCGCCATCGAATCGTCGCCAAGCTCCAGCATGTCGCCCATAATCGCGAGACGCCGGCCGCCATTGGCAGGACGCGCCTGTCCGAGCGCGGCCAGCGCGGCGCGCATCGAGGCTGGATTGGCGTTGTAGCTCTCGTCGATCACGGTGAAGTCGCCGAGCGGCGCCGATACGACATGGCGCTCGCCGCGGCCCTTCGGCGCCTTGAGCTGCGCCATGGCAAGTGCGGCCAGCGCCAGATCGGCGTCGAGCGCCTGCACGCAGGCCAGCACCGCAAGGCTGTTCATCGCGATATGGCGCCCGGGCACGGCCAGCTTGTAGGTGACCTTCTGCCCGCAGATCGTTGCCGAGACGCAGGAGCAGCTTTCATTGAGCGCCAGCTTGTCGAGACGTGCGTCGGCGTCGGCATGCTCGCCGAACGAGATGATCCGCGCCGCGCCGCGCGCTTCGGCCCGTGCCCGGAGCCGCGCATAATGCGGGTTGTCGCGATTGAGAATGGCAACGCCGCCTTCCTGCAGTCCGTCGAAGATTTCGGCCTTGGCATCGGCGATCTCCTCGACCGAATTGAAGAAGGCCAGGTGCACGGCCTCGACCGTGGTGATCAGCGCGACAAAGGGCTCGACCAGCTTCGACAGCGGCGTGATTTCGCCCGGATGATTCATCCCGACTTCGAAAATCCCGAAGCGCGTATCGGCCGGCATTCGCGCCAGCGACAGCGGTACGCCCCAGAGATTGTTGTAGGACGCCGCCGAGGCATGGGTCGCACCCTGCTCGGACAGCACGAAGTGCAGCGCCTCCTTGGTACCGGTCTTGCCGACGCTGCCGGTTACCGCGACGATCTTCGCTGCGGCACGTCGCCGCGCGGCACGGCCCAGCGCATTGAGCGCCGAAAGCGTGTCGGCAACGACGACAAGAGGGCCCGCCGCACGCATCTGCGCGGTCGGCTTCGACACGATGGCCGCCGCCGCACCCTTGGCAAAGGCGCCTTCGACGAATTTGTGCCCGTCCGAGTTCTCGCCCTCGATCGCGACGAAGAGATCGCCGGCCTGCAGCGTCCGGCTGTCGATCGAAACGCCCGTCGCGCTCCAGTTTGCACCTTCGGCCTTGCCGCCGGTCGCCGCAATTGCATCGGCCTGTGTCCAGAGCGGTGTCGTCATGCGCCACCGCCGATCTTGCGCGCCGCTGCCGCAACGGCGTCATGGTCGGAAAAGGGAATGACCCTGTCGCCGACGATCTGTCCCGTCTCATGGCCCTTGCCGGCGACCACCAGCACATCGCCGGCCGCAAGCCCGCGCATCGCCGTTTCGATGGCTTCGGCCCTGTCGCCGATCTCCTGCGCGCCGGGACAGCCCTGCAGGATTGCGGCGCGAATGGCTGCCGCCGCCTCGCTGCGCGGATTGTCGTCGGTCACATAGACAATGTCGGCAAGCCGTGCCGCAATGGCACCCATCTGCGGGCGCTTGCCGGCATCGCGGTCGCCGCCGCAGCCGAAGACGACCGTCAGCCTGCCTTGCGCATGCGGACGCATCGCTTCGAGCACATTCTCCAGCGCATCGGGGGTATGCGCAAAATCGATATAGACCGAGGCACCGTTCGCGAGATGTACCGCCTCTTCCATGCGTCCGCGCGCACCCTGGAGCTTTTCAAGTGCCTTGAAAACCGTCGCGGCCATGCCGCCGCAGCCGATGACGAGCCCGGCCGCGACCAGCGCATTCGATGCCTGGAAGCCGCCGACCAGCGGCAGCGCGACTTCGTAATTGGCGCCGCCATGTACCAGTTCGAGTGTCTGCCCGCGCGCCGTCGGCCGCGTCGTCAGAAGGCAGATGCCGCGCCCCTTGCGCCCCACCGAGATGATCCGGTGTCCGCGCGCCCAGCACAACGCCTCGACTTCGGCCGCCTGCGGCGTGTCGGCATTGATGACGGCAATGCCGCCTGGCCCCATCACTTCGCCGAAAAGCCGCAGCTTCGCATAGAGGTAATCGTCGAAACTGGCGTGATAATCCATATGGTCGCGCGTGATATTGGTGAAACCCGCCGCCGCAAGCCGCACCCCGTCGAGCCGGTATTGCGCCAGGCCGTGGCTCGACGCTTCCATCGCCAGATGTGTCACACCCTCGTCTGCCAGCGTCGCCAGTTCGGCCTGCAGTGCCACCGGATCGGGCGTGGTGAACCCGAGCGGCCGTGTCCCGGCCGCGCGCTCGACGCCCAGCGTGCCGAGGCTGGCCGCCTCCTTGCCGAGCGCCGCCCAGATCTGCCGCACGAAAGTGGCAACCGATGTCTTCCCGTTGGTCCCCGTCACCGCGACGACGAGTTCGGGCTGCTTGCCGAAGAACCGCGCCGCCATCAGCGCCAGACGCCGGCGCGGATTGCGGTCGGCAATCACCGGCACGCGCGCCTCGATCACGGCGCCCTGCGGCACCAGCAGCGCCGCCGCGCCCTGCTCGAGCGCCTGCGGGATGAAGCGGCTGCCATCGACCTTGGTCCCCGGCAATGCGGCAAAAAGAAATCCGGGCCTGACCGCACGGCTGTCCGCGGTCAGGCCGAGTATCTCCGTCGCGCCCCCCTCCGGGAGCGCCGGGAGGTCGGACCCCATCAACGCCGCAAGCTGCATCTCTCCCAACATTCCTGTTCGCCGTCTACGCATACGCCTGTCGTCACTGCCCGCCCGCATCGAAGGACACGAGCTTCGCTTCACGCAACATTTGCTGTTCCTGCGGCTTCGTCGCCGGCCGCAACCCGAGCAGCGGCGCGACCCGCGCCACCACCCGCGAGGTCACCGGCGCCGCATTCCAGCCGGCCGTCGCATAGCCATAGGTGTCCTTTGTCGGCTTCGGTTCGTCGAACATCACGATCATCGCGTAGCGCGGATCGTTGGCCGGAAAGGCGCTGATGAACGAGGTGATCAGCTTGTTGCGGGCATAACGGCCGTTCTCGGCCTTCTCCGCCGTCCCGGTCTTGCCCATCACCGGATAGCCGGCCACATCGGCCTTGCGTCCCGTGCCTTCCGCCACCACCATCCGCATCAGCCCGCGCATCGTCTGGCTGACGTCGCTCGAAATCACCCGCGCCCCAAGCTGTGTTTCGTTGCGGCGCAGGAAGGTCGGTTCGACCTTGAACCCGCCATTGACGATGGTCGAGATCGCGCTGACGACCTGCAGCGGCGTCACCGCAATGCCGTGACCATAGGATGTGGTGATGGTCGACAACTCGGTCCAGCGCGCCGGCGTCAGCGGTGCGCCGGCCTCCGGCAGTTCGATCTGCGGCCGCGTCAGCATGCCGAAGCGGCGCAGATACTCGCGGTGCTCGTCACCGCCCAGCTGCAACGCGATCTTGGCAGTACCGATATTGGAGGAGTGAACGAAGACCTCCGGCACGCTGAGCCAGCGGTTCTGCGCATGGAAATCGTGAATCTTGAAGCGCGCCACCTGCATCGGCTTGGTCGCGTCGAACTGGCCGTCGAGCCGAACCTTGCCGCTGTCGAGTGCCGCCGCAAGCGTAACCGCCTTGAATACCGAGCCCATTTCGTAAACGCCGAGCGTCGCGCGATTGAAACGCGCCTCTTCGGGTGCCGCCATCGGGTCGTTGGGGTCGTAGTCGGGCAACGACGTCATCGCGACGACTTCGCCGCTATGCACATCCATGATGATGCCGACCGCGGCCAGCGCCTTGAATTCGCTCATTGCCTTTTCGAGTTCGTCCGTCAGCGCATGTTGCGCCTTGATGTCGATCGACAGCATCACCGTCCGGTTTCGGTCGAAACGCGGCGCGCCGAACGAGTCAGGGCGGGCGAGCGTCCGGTCCATGTAGCGCTCGATGCCGGCCGTGCCGTTATTGTCGATATCGACCATGCCGAGCACGCTGGCGGCGGTCTTGCCGTTGGGATAGACCCGCTTTCGCTCGTTTCGGAAATCGAGCCCCGGCAGGCCGAGATAATGCACCGCATATTGCTGGCGCGGCGCGAGATCGCGCTTGACCCACATGAAAGCGCGGCCCGAGGCAAGCTTGGCCGTCATGTCGCCAACATCCAGCTCGGGCAGCACGGTCGCAAGCTGACGCGCCGTTTCGCCGGGATCGATAATGCTGCGGCCATCGGCATAGAGCGAAGCGGTGCCGATATCGGTTGCCATCACCTCGCCATTGCGATCGACGATATCGGGTCGCTGGATCGGTGCGGCGCTGTCGACCGCGGCAACGCGCGACGCGCCGTCGCCGCCGATGATCGCCAGCCCGACAAGCCGCGCGCCGATCAGCGCGAAACAGGCAGCGAACACGGCGATCGCCAGCGTGATACGGCGCTCCGATGGCGTCCGGCCCTGCCCGTCGCCGGCACGGGCGGCATGACGCGGCCGGGCGATCGCGTCATGTCCCGGCTGAAGGAAACGCGGCTGCGGCTGGGGCAGGTTGCGGCGACCGATCATTGAATGGACCTCCCGCTTCCAGCACCTTCGGCGACGGAACCGGCATAGCCGCCCAGCGGCTGCCGGCCCGAAGGCACGTAGAAATCGTCTGCCATATGCGGCATCGGCAGGTCCTCGAACTCGACGATCTGGCTGGCCGTCAGCGGCCTGAGCTCCATGTAGCGCGCGGCCAGCTCCTGCAGCCGCTCCGGCTGGTTGAGATAGCTCCACTCGGCCCGCAGCACGCGAATGGCGTCCCGCTCGCCATTGATCTCCGCCTCGATGCGGGTTGCCATGCGGTCGGCGCCCTCGGCGCGATACTTGATGTCGTAGAGACCGACCGAAAGGCCAATCACGGCGGCAACGAGCAGCAGGTTGATGAACCGGATCATGCCCGCCCTCCCGCCGGCGCTTGCCGGTCGAGCATCGGAACCGCGCGCAGGCCGAGCGCTGCGGGATCGAGCGGCAGCGCCGGCGCGCCGGTCCGTTCAGCCGCGCGCAGCTTGGCCGAACGTGCGCGTGGATTGATCTCGATCTCGGCCTCGGGCGCCTTGCGCGCCTTGTGTTCGATTTCGTGGAACGACGGCGCGGCCTCGTCGCGCTCGGGCATGTGGCGGTTGGCGCGCCCCGCCCGCCCGGTCCGCGCGGTAAGGAAGCGCTTGACCGCCCGGTCTTCGAGCGAATGGAACGTGACGACAGCGAGGCGGCCGCCGGCATGCAGCAGGTCTTCGGCGCCCGACAGCCCGCGCGCCAGTTCGCCCAGCTCGTCATTGACGAAGATGCGAAGCGCCTGGAAGGTGCGCGTCGCCGGATGGATACGGTCCTGCGGACGGCGGCCGATCACCCGCGCCACCGTTTCGGCAAGCTCCAGCGTCCGCTTGAACTCGGCTTGCGCCCGCGCCGCGACGATCGCCTTGGCGACCGCCCGTGCGCGCTTCTCTTCGCCATAGACGGCGATGATCCGGGCAAGGTCGCTTTCGTCGAAATGATTGACGACATCGGCGGCGGACGGGCCCTCGCCGCCCATGCGCATGTCGAGCGGTCCGTCCTGCTGGAACGAGAAGCCGCGCGCGGCCTCGTCGAGCTGCATCGAGGAAACGCCGAGGTCGAGCACCACCCCATCGACGGTCTCGTGACCGAGCGCGCGCACCAGCCGAGCCATGTCGCCGAAGCAGCCTTCGATCAGCGTCAGCCGGCCGGTGAACTCGGTCGCCAGCGCCCGGCCACGCAGGATCGCGCTCGGGTCGCGGTCGATCGCCAGCACCGCGCAATCGGCGGCGCCGAGAATGGCCCGCGTGTAGCCGCCCGCACCGAACGTGCCGTCGACATAGATCCCGCCATCATGCGGCCGGAGAACATCGAGGACATCGGCGAGCATCACCGGGATATGAGGGGCGTTGCTCCGGCCGCTGTCGCTCATCGTCCACCTCCATCCGGGATGGGAAGCGGCGCCTTGAGCATGGCGCGGAAACCGGGAACCTGCTTCCTGGCTTCGACGGCAAAGGCCTCATAGGCCCTGGGTTCCCAGATCTGGAAGCGTTCGCCGGCGCCGACAAAGGTCGCCTCGTCGGTGATGCCGGCCATCTCGCGCAGCGTCTCGGGAAGAATGACGCGGCCATCGGCGTCGAACATCAGTTCGGCACTTTCGCCGAGCAGCACCGAGGCCAGCATGTCGCGCTCGGGCGAGAACGGGTCGAGCCGCGCCAGCATCTGGTCGATCTGGCTCGAAAAGGCAGGCCCGCAGCCCTCGATGAACCGGCCCTCGTTCAGCGGCGGAAAGCAGATGATCCCGTTGAAGCCCTGGGCGACCGTTACGGCGCGAAACTTCGCAGGCACGGACACGCGCCCCTTCGCATCGATCTTGTTCGTGAAACGCCCCCGGAACGACTCCATCGGCCGACCTCTCCCCTCTCTCGGGCCGCCCCCTCCTGCCTGAGGGAACTTGTGCCCGCGGGACCGGCGGACGCTCTATGGGCGCGGCTGGGCCTTGTACGGGACATCATGGGATAACATGGGATTTCATGGTCGTCAACGGGAAAGCCTAGTATTTTCGCGGTTTTCCGCCCCATTTTGACCCGCCTGAACTGTCTGAATGGGGGGTTAATTCATCGAGGACTTGAGAACACAAGTAGAACATCTTTGCTCTCCAGTCGTCGCATCTGGACCGGCTCGCCTGCCTTCCTTCTGACCGGTCGCCACGGCGGCAGCGCGCCCACTTTGTGACAGTTCGATGACAGAGGGGGGTGTCAGATGGCCTGTAAGCCGGGTTCTGTGCCCTTGCGGGCGATGGCCATTCATCTGGGACGCCCGTTGCCGGACGCCTCTAGCAACCAACCCGGGCGGCGGCCCGGAAACGGGTTGTCAGGCTAAGTGCCTGAACTGCCGCCCCTATTTGGTCTTGCTCCCGGTGGGGTTTGCCGTGCCGCGCCCGTTGCCGGCCGCGCGGTGCGCTCTTACCGCACCCTTTCACCCTTACCCCGGCCCGCAGGCCGCGGCGGTTTACTTTCTGTGGCACTTTCCCTGAGGTCGCCCTCGCCGGCCATTAACCGGCACCGTGTCTCCGTGGAGCCCGGACTTTCCTCTGCGCTTGCACGCAGCAGCCATCCGGCCATCTGACGTGACTGAGATGGGCCTGAAATTCATCCGCGTCAAGACGCTTGCGGATCGCCGCCGCAGTCCCGACATTGCCTGCAACGACAATCCGAACAGGGAGAAACACAATGAAGGCAGCGGTCTATTACGAAAACGGTCCGCCCTCGGTCCTGAAATACGAAGACATTGCCGATCCCGAATGTCATCCGCAGGGCGTCGTGATCAGGGTCGAAGCGGTCAGCATCGAAGGCGGCGACACGTTGAACCGCGGCGGCGGCGCGCTTGCCACCGAGCCGCATGTGGTCGGCTATCAGGCCGCCGGCACGATCGTCGAGACCGGCGCGGAAGTGACACATCTGAAACCCGGCCAGCGCGTCACCACCGTCAACGCATTCGGTTCGCATGCGGAGCTTCGCGCGGTGCCGGCACGCAATGCATGGATCGTCCCCGACAGTCTCGACATCAAGATCGCCTCGGCGATTCCGGTCCCGTTCGGAACCGCGCATGATTGCCTGTTCGAGTTCGGCCGCCTGAAGGCCGGCGAAACGGTGCTTGTGCAGGCGGGCGCCGGCGCCGTCGGCCTCGCCGCGATCCAGCTTGCGAAACGGGCAGGCGCCACGGTCATTGCAACCGCATCGAGCGATGAACGTCTCGAAGGTCTGAAACAATACGGCATGGATCACGGCATCAACTACCGCACGCAGGATCTGGTCGCCGAAGCGAAACGCCTGACCGACAACAAGGGCGTCAATCTGGTCGTCGATCCGGTCGGCGGTTCGACCTTGCAGAAATCGATCCTCGCCCTCGCCTATCGTGGCCGCATTTCGATGGTCGGCCGCGCCGGACGCGAGGACATGCGCGTCGATGTCTCGACGATGATGGGCGGCAACCAGTCGCTCTCGGGCGTGTTCCTCGGCGCCGAGATCTTCACCGACCGCGTCCACGACAACATCCAGAACCTGATCGACGACATCGCGAAAGGCGAGCTGAAGGTCGTGCTCGACAAGTCCTTCCCGCTGAAGGATGCCGCCGCGGCCCATGAATATATCGAAAGCCGCAAGGCCTTCGGCCGCGTGACGCTTATTCCTTAAGCGACGGCTTTCGCGGCATCCGCAAGACGGCGAAGGGTGGCGACGGTCGAGAGATCCGCCACCCCGTCGACCCTTGCCGGACGGAAATGCCGCTGAAAGGCGGTGACGACGGCCTGCGTCGCCGCGTCATAACGGCCGAGCACCTCAAGCCCGTAGCCGTAATCGGCCAGCAGGAATTGCAGTTCGGCAACGCTGTCGCCGCGGTCGCCGAGCGACAGCGACGGACCTTCGACAAGCGGTTCCGGCTCGACCCAGAGCCCGATGCCGGCCCGCGCCAGGCGGGCCCAGTCGAACCACTCGCCCGGATCGGCCTTGCGTGCCGGCGCAATGTCGGAATGGCCGAGAACGCGCGCGCGCGGAATCGGGTGACGCGTGAGAATGTCGCGGCACAGGGCTTCGACGGCCGCCATCTGGATATCCGGATAAGGCGGCGAACCGAAATCATGCCCGCCATTACCGATCTCGATACCGATGGAGCAGCCATTGATGTCGCTCTCGCCGGCCCAGTGACCGACACCGGCATGCCAGGCCCGCCTTTGTTCCGGCACCATGCGCGTGATGCGTCCACTCTCGTTGACAAGGTAATGCGCCGACACCTTGGCCGCGGGATCGCACAGCCGGTCGAGCGCTGCCGCCGTGCTGGCCATGCCGGTGTAATGCAGCAACAGGATGTCGACGGCGCGCCCGGCCGGCCGTTCGTCGCAGTTCGGCGAAAGTCGCTCGTCACAGAGAAGGGTCATCAGGGTCCGGTATCCACAATCCGCTTCTGGCGTATCGACACGATCAGAACGCCCGTCAGGGCGACGAGCGCACCGATCAGCATACGCTCTGTCAGCACTTCGCCAAGCAGCATGACCGCAAAAAACACCGTAAAGACCGGGGCCAGAAGCGTCAGCGGCGCGGTCTGCGTCACCTCATAGCGCTGCAGCAGATAATAGATGCCGGCATGGCCGACAAGGCTCGACGCGAAGGCGACATAGAAGACACCGGCCCATTCCATCAGATCGGCTTCGGCAAGTGCCGCAATCTGTCCCTGCTCCAGCGCCAGCGACCCCGCGATCATCAGCGGCGCGGCGGCAAGCGCGACCCAGGCCTGCATTTCGAAGACGCCGACATTGCGGATCTGGCGCTGATAGATCGTGCCGATGGAACCGACCAGCGCCGAGGCAACCACGAAGAGCAGTCCGTCGATATAGGTGAAGACGGCCGGATCGAAACTGATGACCATGACGCCGGCGAATGAGAGCGTGATGCCGAGCCAACGCCGCCAATGCACCTGTTCCTTCAGAAAGACGATCGACATGATCGTCGCGAAGGGAACGCCGAGCTGGCTCGTGACCGCAACGACAGACGCGGTGGAAAGCGAAAGGCCGACAAAGAACAGGCCGAAGCCGATGGGCCCGGCGCAAAGCGCAATGATGATGACCTGTTTCATCCGGCCCTGGTGGATCCGCAGGAACGGAAACAGCACCAGCACGATCAGCGTGAAGCGAAGCGCCGCGAACAGCAGCGGCGGAAAATGGTCGAGCGACACCTTGGCCGCGATCAGCGCAAAGCCCCAGATCAGATTGATAAGGACCATGAAGCCCAGATGGAGGGGGGTCATCGCAAATCCATGCCGTCCGAAGGCCCCGTCCGGCCGGCGCCCTGTGCGGGCGTTGTTAGCGCAGCCCGAAGGCCGCGCATAGGGCTGGAATGGGCCCGGCTGTCATCGAACTGTCAAAAAACTGTCACAAACGGCACAGCCGCAAATTTTTTGAGCCATTTCCCGACCCATTTTCCCGGGTTAATTTTTCCCGTCTGGTGCCGGCAAGCCGGATACCCCCGGCTTGTGGAGATGCCGGAAATACTTGGCCAATACTTGCCTGCCTCATGAAGTCTCTTGTGCCGGATGCGGGCTCTCCCGGATGTAGCTGGAGCGAACAGCCAGGGCCGCAGCCGCTGCGAGCATCGCCGTCCCGAGGAACATCGGCGCTGCGCCGAACGCATCGGCAGCCGACCCGGCCGCGACCGGGCCGAGTACGCTACCTGTGGCAACGGCAAGAAGCACCGCCGTGAACCCGCGCGACGGGAGAGCCGGGAACAACCGATCCGACCAGAACGCCATCGCGGCACTCATCATCATGACGTTGATGCCTTGCAGTCCCGCCGAGACGACCACGCCCGTCCATGATGTCGGTACCAGCGCGATGAGCGCAGAAGACAATGCGGAGGCCAGCATCAGCAGGCGCAGGAGCAGAGGCAGACCCATTGCGGTCTTCACGCTCCCCGTGACAAGCCCGACAAGGCCGAGGACGCCGTAGCAGATGAAGACGAGGCTGCCCGAGACATTGGCTGGAACGCCAGCGACACCGCCGGCCTGCGCGATCCGATCGGCGGCAAAGGAAATATAGACTGTCGAGGTGATGCCGAAACAGAAACCGATTCCGAACAGCGGTATGGCTGCCCGATGAAACAGCACCCGCCATCGCAGCGCGGGGCGCGGGCGCGGCGTTCCGGTAACATCGCGCAACGCAATCCAGTTGCCGAGAAGCGAGAAAGCGCTGCCGAAGGCAAATATGGCCCAGCAGAGCCGCCAGGAAACGCCGCCCATGCTCATCAGAAGCGCCGCGGTGCCGGCAGCCGCAATCCCGAGGCTCGTGCCGGTGCTGACCAGCGAAAGCGCCGCGGGCCTTGCCGCCTCGTCTACGCCTCGATTGATCGCGTCGCTGAACGGTGTCCAGGAAAAGCCGGCACTCAACATCGCCAGAAGGATACCAAGCGAGAGCACCGGCAGGTTTGGGGCGACCGCGACCATCGCGATACCGGCTGTCGCGGCGGCCAGGCCGCAAACGATCGGCAGCCGCGGTCCTTTCCGCGCCGTCATGACCTGCGAAATCAACAGGCCGACGAAGAAACCGAAGAAACCCAGACTCGCGATGATGCCGGCTTGCTGGATCGAGATCGAGAACACCGATCTGAATTCCGGCAGGAACAGGCCGAACCCCATGCGGGCGGGACCGTAGGTAATGGCGGTTGCCGCAAAACCGGCGGCAGACAGCTTCCAGAACGGCGTCATGATGCGGCCAGGATCAACGGCGCGCCTGAAATTCTGGCTGCTCGGTCGCTGCGACAGTCATCCTCTGCGTCATACGGACTGCGCCTTGCCAACGAGAACGCGTGCCACGGCGATCATCGCCGAGGTATCGCGCATGCAGTAAGCCTTGAGCGCATCTTCAATGGCCGAACGACGTTCCGGAGTTGTGGCGGGATCGATCGCTTCCAGATAGGCCGCCTGCGCATCGCCGCCGTCCTTCACTTCGAGGCCGGAATAGCCTGCCTCGCCTATGGTCGGAAGCACGGCCTTGATCGACCAGCTGCCGCGTTGGTCGTGGTGATACCAGTGGTTTCTGGCAACGGGAAGGAGATCGACGGTCCTTTCGGCCATTGCCAGCAAGGCTTTTGCACGCTTGGGGCAGTCACGCGCCAGTTCGTTGAGTACGCGCCGTTCGAACTGCGCGTTGTAGGCAACAATCGTGGCGCCCTCGGGAATCGACCGGACGAGCGCCTCGGCGCAGGCCGTACGTGGGTCGGCGCCGGTCATGTCGAGGGACTCATGATGTTCGATTCGTCCGTCCTTGCTTTCGAGATGAAGCGAGAATTGGAAGGGCACTTGTTGGTAGGGCCGCGTGCCGATCCACCTGGGAACCGCGAAGGCGATCGTCTCGAAATCGAGCCATGCTCGTGGCCAGCCCCATTCCGCCATGGCGGTCCTGGCTCCGGCAACATCGTGATAGGGCGTGCCACTGCGCGTGGCGGCAACGATGCGGGCATTTCGTTGGCTGAGCTCGCGCTCGTCAAGATCGAGCAAGTCTTCAATCCCCTGCTCAAGCCATTTCCTCCCCCCGCCGTTGGGCAGGATCGTAACCGGCCATTCCGGCCCCGCGGGCATGTCGCGGTTGCACCACCCTGCAAACTCGCAGGAGAACGGTTTGCTGCAATGATCGCCGGGCATAATTTCTGGCTCAGGACCGGCCAGCACCTCGCGCGCCTGTTCGACCACGCTCGGGCGCGCGCTGACGGTGCCTTCGATTTCGGCCATCAACTCTGCATCGGCGAATAGACCATCGTAATCGCCCTCGCGTTCCAGTACAAAACCGTTGTCCAGATGGCGGATCGCCGCGCCGGTCACTTCGATGCCTGCTTCGCGCGCGACCCACACCTGGGTCGCCAGATCACCACGATGGTAGTCCTTGGCGCCAGTCGAGCTCTTGACCTCGAACATCCGCCAGCCATTCCCGTTGCGCGCGAGGATGTCGACGCGCACAAGCACGCCATCGTGTTCGAACGTCGCCTCGAAGATCGGGCCGGGATGCCCTTCCTCCAGCAGTCGCAGTGTCTCCGCGACCGCAGCAGAAAGATTGGGCTCCGCCTCCACCATCACGCCTTGCGGATACAGCGCGCAGGCCAGCGCCCCGACCTCATGTCCCGCCGCAAACCGCGCCTCGGCGCCTTCGTCGAGCTCGGCACGGCCCGGCGCATGGACCTGCTGCCACAATCGCCGGGAGCATTGCTCGAAGGCAGTGATCTTCGATTTCGAAAGACCGAAGCGGTGTAAGCGGTGGTTGGTCATAACCGGAGCTTAGATGGACTGACATACAGTTGAAAGCCTACGTGCAGCAGCCTGTGTTGGCTCCGCGCCGTTCGACGGGATCGCGGTAAGCCGCTAAATCCGCGGTCGTGAAAAAAATCTCCTGCCGCCGATTGCCCCGCTGCGTGACGTGATGCGGGACATCCGGAACGACAATGCGTGCAAGCCGGGCCATGGGCTGAAAACGTAACGACGCCCGTATCGTCCGTCAATTAAGTATTGTGTCCTCGTGATTACCTTGTGTTCCCGCAATTACCGTTGTTGTTTTCAAGTGATTTCGGTATTTTCAGTTGGGTTTCAAGAGGAGATTTTATGACGGCGACAGCGAAGCATGCCTATTACATCAAGCTGGGACGGGGTGGCGAGTGGGAAGACGAATGCCTGCGTGATGGGACGATCCGGTTTGGCTACCGCGAGACCCCGCACAAAGATTGCACCGCAGGGGCGTGGGATCGGGTCAGGGACTTCTGGACGGAAAGGCGCGGCGACGCTGGCACGGCCGCCCGCGATACGAATCAGATTCGCGCCTTCTATGAAGCCGACGAAGATGACCTGTTCATTACGTTCGCGCACGGCCTGTTGCACTGGTGTAGACCGGCCGGGCCGGTGGAAGTGCTCCCGGATGGTGGACGACGTCGCGCCACGGCCCATGGCTGGAGTAGTCAGAGCACCAGCGGTGCATCGCTGAGTTCCGATCGAATCTCGGGCCATCTGCTGAAGGTCCAAATGTTCCGGGGCACGATCTGTCTGGTCAAACCCTTCGACTATCTGCTCCGCAAGCTCAACGACGAGCTTTCGCCAGAGGTGGTGGTGGCAGAGGTTGCCGAGCGCGCGCTGATGGAAGCCATCACGGGTCTGATGCGCTTGCTCACCTGGCAGGATTTCGAGCTTCTTGTCGATCTCGTATTTTCGACTAGCGGCTGGCGGCGCGTTGGCGTGGCCGGGAGAACGCAGAAAACGGTCGATCTCGAATTGATCCTGCCGACGACTGGCGAGCGTGCCTTCGTCCAAGTCAAATCTCAGGCAAGCAACGCAAGTCTGAAAGACTATAGAGCACGGTTTGATCAGGCCGATCTTTATGACCGCATGTTCTTCGTCTGGCACACCGGCACGGTTACCGCCGAAGATGATTTTGACGGGATCACGCTGGTCGGCCCGGAGCGTCTATCCCGCATGGTACTCGATGCGGGCCTGTCGTCGTGGCTGCGCGAGAAAGTCTCCTGAGCAAGGAAGGGTGAACGTGCATCGATAACCAATGCTGCCATGACACGAACTAAGGGCGAATTAATGGGACACAATACCTGATTGCGAGTCCGCTGATCCCGGGCTCTTTTTTGTTCAGCACACGTCCTGTCTCGATGAAGGGCAGGCTTTCTTTTTTCGGGCAGCCGGCAAGCGCACGGCGGCGCGCCTCACGCCGCGATACCGCGCGCCTTGGCGATCCTGTCATAGGCGACATTGATCGCCGACAGCTTCTCGTTGGCAATGGCGACCAGTTCCTTCGGCACGCCCCGCGCGACCAGCATGTCGGGGTGGTTTTCCTTCACAAGGCGGCGATAGGCCTTCTTGAGGTCCTCGTCGGAAATGTCGGGCGTGATACCGAGCACGAGATAGGGATCGCCCTTCTCGTGGCCCAGGTGGCTGGCCCGGATACGCGCGAACTCGATTTCCGAAAAGCCGAAAATATCGGCCACCGTGCGCAGATATTCGAGCTCCTGCGGATGGACATAGCCGTCAGCCTTGGCGATGTGAAAGAGCGCGTCGAGCACGTCTTCAAGCACAGCCGGCTTGTCCGCATAGATGCGCGCCACCTGGCTTGCATAGGCCTCGAAGCCGGCAACGTCCTGCTGGGCAATGCGGTAGACGCGCTGCACGTTGCGTGCCTCGCCGGGCGGGACATGAAAGATTTCCTCGAAAGCCCGCACTTCCGCGTCGCTGACCTCGCCATCGGCCTTGGCCATCTTGGCCGAAAGCGCGATCAGGGCGACCGTGAACACGACTTCGCTGTCCTGGAGCGCGCGGTCGATGACGATATGTCCGGCGACCGCACCCAGAAGCGCGCCCAGAGGCCCACCGACGGCCAATCCGACGCCGGCGCCCGCGATTTTTCCCCAAATCGACATGGGCGCCAGCTTAGGATGTTTCGGGCGCTTTCGCATCTGCGAAATGCGAGGGACACCTTGCGGAAATCGGCCGATGTGACCCGAAATTGGTCCCATGCCTTTCCATTTCCGCCCGGCCGGAGCCTGTGGCAGTTTGCCCGCCATGACGCATGACCCCTTGCCCGAAAACACACACCCCCGATGGGATTTCTGGATCGATCGGGGCGGCACCTTCACTGATGTGATTGGCCGCGCGCCGGATGGCAGCCTGACGGCACGGAAGCTGCTGTCGGAGAATCCGGAGCACTATGCGGATGCGGCGCTCCAGGGCATTCGCGACCTTCTGGGTGTGCCGGCCGGCGCCCCCCTGCCGGCAGGCCGCATCGGATCGGTCAAGATGGGAACGACGGTCGCAACCAACGCGCTGCTCGAACGCAAGGGCGAGCGCACGCTGTTTCTGACCACGCGCGGCTTTGCCGACGCGTTGGCCATCGGCTATCAGGCACGGCCGCATCTCTTTCGCCTGAAGATCGAAAAGCCCGAACTTCTCTATGAGCGCGTGGCGGAGGTTGGCGAGCGCGTCACCGCCGAAGGCGAGGTTGTGGCGGGTCTCGACCGCGACGAGACCCGCGCCGCGTTGCTGGCGGCCCATGAAGCGGGCATACGCGCCGTCGCCATCTGCTTCATGCATGGCTACCGCTATCCGGCGCATGAGGACGCGGCCGCAGCCATCGCGCGCAACATCGGTTTCACGCAGGTTTCGGTCAGCCACAAGGCAAGCCCGCTGATCAAGTTCGTCGCGCGCGGCGACACCACGGTGGTCGATGCCTATCTTTCGCCAATGCTGCGCCGTTATGTCGACGGCGTGGCCCGCGAGATCGGCGCCGAGGATGAGGGCACGCGGCTTTTCTTCATGCAGTCGTCTGGCGCCCTGACCGATGCGGCATTGTTCGAGGGCAAGGACGCGATCCTGTCCGGTCCCGCTGGCGGCGTGGTCGGCGCGGCGGCAACCGCGGCGGAAGCAGGCTTCAGCCGCGTCATCGGCTTCGACATGGGCGGCACCTCGACCGACGTGTCGCATTTCGACGGCGACTACGAGCGCAGCTTCGAGACCGAAGTTGCCGGCGTTCGCATGCGCGTGCCGATGATGCGCATTCACACGGTGGCGGCGGGCGGAGGTTCGATCCTTCACTACGCGGACGGACGTTTTCAGGTTGGGCCGGATTCGGCAGGCGCCAACCCCGGCCCCGCCTGCTACCGGCGCGGCGGGCCGCTCGCCGTCACCGACGCCAATGTGATGCTGGGGAAACTGCAAGCCGATCTCTTTCCACCGATCTTCGGACCGGCGCAAAACGAACCGCTGGCGGCCGATCTGGTGCGCGAACGCTTTGCCGAACTTGCCGCACGCATCGGCGGCCGGACGCCGGAAGACGTGGCCGAAGGCTTTCTCCGCGTCGCCGTCGAAAACATGGCCAATGCCATCAAGAAGATCTCGGTCGAGCGCGGCCACGACGTGACGGCCTACACACTCTCCTCATTCGGCGGCGCCGGCGGCCAGCATGCGTGTCTCGTCGCCGATGTACTGGGCATGAAGACCATCCATATCCATCCGCTTTCGGGCCTCCTGTCGGCCTATGGCATCGGCCTTGCGCGCGTTGCAGCGTCGCATGCGCGCGCCGTGATCCGCCCCTTCGACGACGAAATGACGGCGGAACTCGATGCCACGATTGGCGAGCTGACCGACGCGGCGCTGGCGGAACTCGCGGCGCAAGGCGTCGACACGGCGCGCGCGACAACGCGGACGGTCCTGCATCTGCGCTACGAAGGCAGCGACACGACGCTGCCTTCCGATTTCACGGCCCGCGACCGGCAGGCCGCCATCGAACATTTCGAAGCCGCGCATCGCGCGCAATTCGGCTTCAGCTTCGAGGGCCGGACGGTCGTGGCGGAAGCCGTCGAAGTCTCCGCCGAGGACGCGAGCCGCCCGCACCGCGACGGCGAAAGCCCGGAGCGCGCGGCCGGCGCGCCCGAGCCGCATGACAGGCGGCGCATCTATAGCGGCGGCGAATGGCGCGAGGCGAACATTTATATGCGGGCGGCGCTGACGGCCGGCCATGAGGTGGCGGGACCGGCAATCATCGTCGAGCCGAACCAGACGATCGTGGTGGAACCCGGCTGGCGCGCCGAGGTGACGGCGAAGGACCATATAGTGATGCGCCGTGTCGAGCCCCTGCCCGCCCGCATGGCCATCGGCACCGGCGCCGATCCGGTGATGCTGGAGGTTTTCAACAATCGCTTCATGTCGATCGCCGAGCAGATGGGCGCGGCGCTGCAAAACACCGCCTCGTCGGTCAACATCAAGGAACGGCTGGATTTTTCCTGCGCCGTTTTCGACCGCGCGGGCGGCCTGGTGTCCAACGCGCCGCATATGCCGGTGCATCTGGGTTCGATGGGTGCCAGCGTGCGCGCCGTGATCGACCAGAACCCGGACATGGGTCCCGGCGACGTCTTCGTGCTCAATGCGCCCTATAATGGCGGCACGCATCTGCCCGACGTCACCGTGGTCGCGCCTGTCTATGACGAAACGGGGAAGGATCGGCTGTTCTATGTCGCCGCACGAGGGCACCATGCCGATATCGGCGGTATCACGCCGGGCTCCATGCCGGCCCATTCGCACAATGTCGAGGAAGAAGGCGTTCTGATCGACAATTTCCGTATCGTCGAAAAGGGCCGGCTGTGCGAGACGGAGTTGCGCGAGCTTCTGACGGGCGGCAAGTACCCTTCGCGCAATCCCGACCAGAACATCGCCGATCTTCGTGCCCAGATCGCAGCCTGCGAAAAAGGCGCGCAGGAACTCCGCCGCATGATCGCCGAGTTCGGCCTCGACGTCGTCGAGGCCTATATGGGCCATGTCCAGGACAATGCCGAGGAAAATGTCCGCCGCGTGATCGGCCGGCTGAAGGATGCGCGTTTCGAGCAGAAGATGGACGATGGCTCCGTCATCTGTGTGAAAGTAACGGTCAACCGCGAGGCGCGTACCGCCCGGATCGATTTCACCGGCACGAGTGCGGAACGCGCGTCCAATCTCAATGCGCCCTCCGCCGTTGCCCGGGCGGCGGTTCTCTATGTTTTCCGCTGCATGGTGGACGACGACATTCCGCTCAATGAAGGCTGTCTGAAGCCGATCGAGATCGTCATTCCCGAAGGTTCGATGCTGGCGCCTCGCTTTCCGGCGGCCGTCGTTGGCGGCAATGTCGAAACGAGCCAGGCGATCACCGATGTGCTTTTCGCCGCCTTCGGCGCCATGGCTTCGGCCCAGGGCACGATGAACAACCTGACCTTCGGAAATGCGCACTACCAGTATTACGAAACGATCGCCGGCGGCGCAGGCGCCGGTGCGGACTTCGACGGCGCCGATGCCGTGCAGACGCATATGACCAATTCACGCCTGACGGATCCGGAAGTTCTGGAATGGCGGTTTCCGGTTCTGCTGGAGGAATTCAGTATCCGGCGCGGCTCGGGCGGTGCCGGGCGCCACAAGGGCGGCGACGGAACGACCCGGATCATCCGCTTTCGCGCGCCGATGAGCCTCTCCATTCTGTCGACGCGCCGCATCGTTGCGCCGTTCGGGCTGATGGGTGGCGGAGACGCGGCAACGGGCGAAAACCGGATCCGCCGCGCCGATGGAAAAATCGAACGGCTCGACGGCTCTGCGCAGGCCGAGCTCGACGCCGGCGATGCGGTGATCGTCAGGACGCCCGGCGGCGGCGGCTTCGGCGGGCGCTGACCGCGGCATCCGATATCGGACGAAGGGCGCGCGCCTCTCGCGTTGGACCGCGAGTCGTCCCGGCAGCGTTCAATGGCATCAATTAACGGTCTCGCGATGTCAAAACCGGATTTTTATCCACATTGGATTCCGTTCGGGAATTCAAGCGCTTGAAGTCCGAAGCTCAGACCGTCAAAAGTCATGTTGCAGCGCAGCCACGAAACCGCTTGCGAAGATCCCGGTTTATGCCCGAAAGTCCTCCTCCACCCACGACGAGTGGAGGCCGAAAATGATTGCAACGAAAGTCGGTTACCTCGCTACCGGGCTTGCGTTTTTCTTCGTCGGCGCCGTGGCGATGGGCTTGTTCTGATCTCGACAGGACCTCAACACCAGCGGCAGCGATGCCGCTCCCCCCAAGAGCTCCGAGGGCGCGTTCGCAGGGCGCGCCCTCTTCATTTTTTCAGGTCAGTCCGCCGCCTGCGGAAAACGCGCGGCATAGTCCTCAAGCGGCAGCCGCGTCGCGTTCACCACGAACGACACCATGTGGTAGAGGCCGGCAAGGACGATCATCTCGAGCAATTGCTCGTCGCTGAATGCTGTCTTGAGCGTCATCCACAGATCATCGTCGACGGTGCTTGTATCGTGCAACTGATCGACGAGCCGGACGATGAGTTTTTCGCGCGCATTCCAGCAATCGGCATCCGCGCCCGGCGCGACGGTCGCGGCGACTTCGGCCGGACCGAATCCGACACGCTCACCAAAAAAGGCGATATGGACCCCCCATTCATATTCGCCGCCGCAACGCGCACAGGCGCGATCGATGACGATTTCGCGCTCGCGTAGCGAAAGCGTCCCCTTGTCGAGCAGTCCCCCCGCCATGAACCGCCGAAAGACGCGCGGATTGCGGGCAAGCGTGCGGAAGAGCACCAGCGGTTCGACGCCGGGCGGCATCAGCTTCTCGAGCGTCCGTTCCATGTCGTCGTCGTAAGGTCTTGCAGCGGGTTCGATCCGGGCCGGCATGGCGCCATCTCCTTTATTGCTACGATTTCAGTAGCAAGAACATGGCGCTTCTCTTTTCGTAGCGCAAGCGCTAATCTGCCGGCATGACGAAAACGCCGAAACCCGCCCCTCGCCCCGGCCGCCGCGCGCGCGGTTCGACGACGGGCCGTCCGATCATGGTGCTGCTCGACCTGCTCGGGCGGCGCTGGGTCTTGCGGATCCTCTGGGAGTTGCGCGGCTCCCCCCTGACCTTCCGCGCGCTGCAGGCAGCCTGTGGCGGATTGTCTCCGAGCGTTCTCAATTCACGGCTGTCCGAATTGCGCGACACCGGAATCGTCGAGCAGCGCATCGACGAAGGCTATGCGCTGACGGAACAGGGGCGCGAACTGCTGTCGCAACTCGCGCCCCTGACGGCCTGGTCTGAAAAGTGGGCACGCTCGCTCGCCTGAAACAAGGCAAGCTTCAGTTCAGGCCGCTTCCTCTTCCGTTTCGGCGCCCGGTGTGTAGTTGAGAATGGGCGCCAGCCAGCGCTCGCATTCCTCGAGCGTCATGCCCTTGCGGGCCGCATAGTCGACCACCTGATCCCGGCCGATCTTGCCGACACCGAAATATTCCGACTGCGGATGGCTGAAATAGAACCCGCTCACGGCGGCGCCGGGCCACATGGCACAGCTCTCCGTGAGCTTCATGCCGATCTTCGCTTCCGCATCGAGCAACCTGAAAAGCGTCTTCTTCTCGGTATGGTCCGGCTGGGCCGGATATCCGGGTGCCGGCCGAATGCCCTGATATTTCTCGGCAATCAGGTCCTGATTGCTGAGCTTCTCGTCTGCCGCATAGGCCCAGAACTCGCGGCGCACGCGTTCATGCATATGCTCGGCAAAGGCTTCTGCCAGACGATCGGCCAGCGCCTTGGACAGGATGGCCCGATAGTCGTCATTGGCCTCCTCGAAGCGCCTGGAGACTTCGTCCTCGCCGAAGCCCGTCGTCACGGCAAAGCCGCCGACATAATCGGCGATGCCGGTTTCCTTCGGCGCCACGAAATCCGCAAGCGCCATATTGGCGCGATCCGATGTGCGCTTCATCTGCTGGCGCAATGAATGGAGGACCGCCAGCGTTTCCTTGCGCGTGTCGTCGGCATAGAGCTCGATATCGTCATCCGCGATCTGGTTGGCAGGCCAGAACCCGATGACGGCCGCCGCCTTGACCCATTTCTCCTCGACCATCTGCTTCAGCATGGTCTGTGCATCGTCGAACAATGCGCGTGCGGCCTCGCCCACCTTGTCGTCCTTCAGGATCTGCGGGTACTGACCGGCCAGCTCCCAGGTCTGGAAGAACGGCGTCCAGTCGATATAGGGAACCAGCTTTTCGAGCGGATAGTCCTCGAAGATTTTCGTGCCGAGAAAGGTCGGATGCACGGGCTTGTAGCCCTTCCAGTCGACGACAAGGCGGTTCTCCCGGGCCACCGCGAGGCTCTGCCGATCCTTTTTCTCGCGCGCGCCGGCATGCGCCGTCGCCATCCGGGCGTACTCCTCGCGAATATCCGCAACGAACTTTTCGCGCGACGTCTCCGAAATGAGATTCGAGGCTACGCCGACAGCCCGGCTCGCATCGGTCACATAGATGGCCTGACCGCGCTTGTAGTTGGGATTGACCTTGACGGCCGTATGAATCCGGCTCGTCGTCGCACCGCCGATCAGCAGCGGGATGTCGAAGCCTTCGCGCTCCATCTCGGCCGCGACATGACACATCTCGTCGAGACTCGGCGTGATGAGACCCGACAAGCCGATGATGTCGACCTTCTTTTCGCGCGCGACCTTCAGAATCTTGTCGGCCGGCACCATGACGCCAAGATCGATCACCTCGTAATTGTTACACTGGAGCACGACGCCAACGATGTTCTTGCCGATATCGTGAACATCGCCCTTGACCGTCGCCATCAGAATGGTCGCCGCCGTCTCCTTCTGCGTCGCACCTGTCAGTTCCTTTTCCTTCTCCATGAAGGGCATCAGATAGGCCACGGCCTGCTTCATCACCCGCGCACTCTTGACCACCTGCGGCAGGAACATCTTGCCGGCACCGAAGAGATCGCCGACGACGTTCATGCCGTCCATCAGCGGCCCCTCGATCACATGCAGCGGACGTTCGGCCTGCTGCCGCGCTTCCTCGACATCCTCCTCGATATAGGCATTGATGCCCTTGACCAGCGAATGCGTCAGGCGTTCGCCGACAGGCTTTTCGCGCCAGGACAAGTCTTCCTCGCGCTTCTTGCCGGCACCGCCCTTGTATTGCTCCGCCGCCTCGAGCAGCCGCTCGGTCGCGTCGGGCCGGCGGTTGAGGATCACGTCCTCGACTTTCTCCCGCAGCCCCGGCTCGATATCATCATAGATGCCAAGCTGACCGGCATTGACGATGCCCATGTCCATGCCCGCCTTGACGGCGTGGTAGAGGAATACCGAATGCATCGCCTCGCGTACCGGCTCGTTGCCGCGGAACGAGAACGAAACATTGGACACGCCGCCCGATACATGCGCATAGGGCAATTGCTGCCGGATCCGCTTTGTCGCCTCGATGAATTCGACGGCGTAATTGTTGTGCTCCTCGATGCCCGTGGCGACGGCGAAGATATTGGGATCGAAGATGATGTCCTCGGGCGGAAACCCCACCACTTCGGTCAGCAGCTTGTAGGCCCGTTCGCAGATTTCGAACTTGCGATTGGCCGTATCCGCCTGCCCCTCTTCGTCGAATGCCATGACGACGGCCGCCGCGCCGTAACGCTTGACCTTGCGCGCCTGTTCGAGAAACGCTGCCTCGCCTTCCTTCAGGCTGATGGAATTGACCACGGCCTTTCCCTGCACGCATTTGAGGCCGGCTTCGATCACCGTCCATTTCGACGAGTCGATCATGATCGGCACGCGCGAGATGTCGGGCTCCGACGCGATGAGGTTCAGGAAACGCACCATCGCCGCCTGGGAATCGAGCATCCCCTCGTCCATGTTGACGTCGATGATCTGTGCACCATTCTCGACCTGCTGCCGCGCGACATCCAGCGCTTCGTCGAAGCGATCTTCGACGATCAGCTTCTTGAATTTGGCCGAGCCCGTGACATTGGTGCGCTCGCCGATGTTGATGAAATTCGCAGTCGATTGAGTCATGAGTTTCTATCTAACTTTTCTGAAGGCAAGAAGTTGGCGGTCCGGGCGTTCAGGCCGCCGTAAAGGCCTCGAGTCCCGACAGTCGCAAGCGACGCTCGATCTCCGGAATGGCGCGCGGACGAACGCCCTTCACCGCCTCGGCGATGGCACGAATATGATCGGGAGTCGTGCCGCAACAGCCCCCGACGATATTGACAAGCCCGGACGCGGCAAATTCGCCGACCAGTGCCGCCATCTGCGCGGCATCCTGATCGTACTCGCCCATCTCGTTCGGCAGCCCGGCATTGGGGTGCGCGCTGACATGGGCATCGGCGATACGCGAGAGCGTGTCGATATGCGGCCTCATTTCCTTCGCGCCCAGCGCGCAATTGAGTCCGATCGAGAACGGCTTCACATGCCGCACCGAATTCCAGAAGGCTTCCGGCGTCTGCCCGGAAAGCAGCCGGCCCGACATGTCGGTGATCGTTCCCGAAATCATTACCGGAAGTTCGAAGCCGAGCTCTTCGAAGACTTCCTCTACCGCAAACAGCGCGGCCTTCGCGTTCAGCGTGTCGAAGATCGTCTCCACGAGAATGGTATCCGCGCCACCCTCGATCAGTCCGCGCGTCGCCTCCTTGTAGGCCGCCACAAGTTCATCGAAATTGACATTGCGGAATCCCGGATCATTGACCTTGGGCGAAATCGACGCCGTACGGTTGGTGGGCCCCAGCACGCCGGCAACGAAACAGACGCGTCCCGGCGTCTCGCTTTCGGCAATATCGGCAGCCTCGCGTGCGATGCGGGCACTTTCGACATTCATCTCATAGGCGAGATCTTCGAGATGGTAGTCGGCCTGGGCGATCCGGGTCGCGCCGAACGTATTGGTCTCGGCAAAATCTGCGCCGGCCCGGTAATAGGTGAGATGAATCTCGCGCAGGATGTCGGGCTGCGACAGCGAGATCAGCTCGTTGTCGCCCTTGACGTCATGGGGATGGTCCTTGAGACGCGCCCCGCGAAAGTCGGCCTCGGCAAGCTTGTAGCCCTGGATCATCGTGCCCATGGCGCCGTCGAGCACCAGGATGCGTTCCTTCGCAAGCGCCTTCAGTCTTTCGATACGTTCGTCTCTGGTCATGATGTGGTTCCTCAAGCCGGCTCTGCCGGCGTCAGCGCTGCCTGCGGGCGCAAGCCCAGTACGTGACAGATCGCGAATGTGAGATCGGCCTGGTTGAGCGTGTAGAAATGAAACCGGTCGAAGCCGTAGCCGCGCAGCCGGTTGACCTGCTCGGTCGCGACATAGGCGGCAATCAGTTTGCGTGTCTCCAGTTCGTCATCGAGGCCGATATAGTAGTTTTCCAGCCATGACGGGATGCTGGCGCCGCAGCGGGCGGCCATGCGCCTGGTGCCCTTGAAATTGGTGGTCGGCATGATGCCCGGCACGATCGGCACCGAGATTCCCGCCCCCCGCACCTTCTCCAGAAAGCGGACATGCTTTTCGGTATCGAACACGAACTGCGTGATCGCCCGCGTCGCGCCGGCATCGATCTTTCGCTTCAGCAACTCGATATCGGCCTCCATCGAGGTTGATTCCGGATGCTTCTCCGGATAGGCCGATACGATCACGTCGAAATCACCGATCTTGCGGATTCCGGCGATCAGCTCCGGGGTCGACTGGTAGCCGTCGGGATGCGGCTGATAGGGCGCGCCGAGTTCGGGCATGTCGCCGCGCAAGGCGACGATGTGCCGGATGCCCGCATTCCAGTAGCCGCGGATGACATCGTCGACCTCGGCGCGCGACGCGCCGACACAGGTGAGATGCGCAACCGGCTCGAGTGTCGTTTCATCCAGAATGCGCTTGACGGTTGCATGGGTGCGCTCGCGCGTCGAACCGCCCGCCCCATAGGTCACGGACACGAACTCGGGCGCAAGCGGCTCGAGCCGGCGGATCGAACGCCACAAGGTCTGTTCCATCTCCGGCGTCTTGGGCGGAAAGAACTCGAATGAGACGCGCGTCCGCTCGCGCTGGTTCTGGTCGGCCTTCCGGCTCATCTTGCAACTCCTTCATATTCGACCTGGCGCGCCTTCAGCCGCGCTGGATCTCCCGGCCGGTCGGCAACCCAGATCGACACGGTCAGCTTCGCATCGTCATCGCCCTCCGGGGGCAGGTGACACACCTCCCGCATCGCGAGTCCGGCATCGACAAGCCATCCCGCAACCTCGTCTTCGCTGAACCCCAGCCTCCGATGCGCGTGGCTCTCGCGCAGGAAATCCAGTTCATGCGGCGCAAAATCGGCAATCAGCAGGCGTCCGCCGGGCTTCAGAACTCGTGCCGCCTCGGCGATCGACGCCGCCGGATCGTCGAGATAGTGCAGCACCATGTGCAACGTGACGAGGTCGGCCGTCGCATCCTGCATCGGCAGATCGTAGAGGTCGCCCTGCCGGACCGAGCAATGCGCCAGCGCCGGACCGGCCAGCTGCGCCCGCGCCAGCGCCAGCATTTCCGGACTGAGGTCGATGCCGATTCCGCTTTTCGCCATCGGCCCGAAGAGTTCGAGCATGCGACCGGTCCCCGTCCCCAGATCGACCACGACCTCCATCCTGTCGCAAGCGCCCAGATCCATCATTGCCTGCTCGACCTTGCCTTCAGGCACATAGAGCGAGCGAATCCGGCTCCATTCCTCGGCATTCGCGCGGAAATAGGCGGCGGCCTTATCGGCACGCGCGGCCCGCACCGCCTCCAGCCGCTCGCCATCGCGCGCGATGACAATGTCCTCTTGCGGAATCAGACCGGTCAGCACCTCGGCAAGCGCCGCCACGGTGCCGCCACTGGCAAGGCGATAGAAAACCCAGCTTCCCTCCCGGAAACGTTCGAGCAGCCCGGCTTCGCACAGCAGCTTGAGGTGGCGACTGACGCGTGGCTGGCTCTGACGCAGGATCTGCGTCAGTTCCGTCACGGTGAGTTCGCCGCGCGCCAGCAAGGCCAGCAGACGCAGCCGCGTCGGCTCGCCGGCGGCCCGCAACCCTGCAAGAAGTTGTTCCATACGGCATCCATCCGTCGCGAATTTCGAAACATATAAACATATCCTTATGTCTTTCAAAAGGTCTTTGTTGGGCTGCAGCATTTCCGCAACAGAACGGCCGAATCGACTGTTCGACGTATCTGCCATAGCTGGTTAACGCCCATCCCCTGTGCTACCTAGAACCGTCATGGGCGCTCGAATCGAAGCGCAAATGGCAGGGTTTCTGCGGCGTTCATGCGAATTTAAGGGCTTCGCGGGATGCTTCAGGGGGCAGACGGACAGTCCCGCGAATTGAGCGCAGATTGCAGCGATCGGTTGCGGTCGGACGACCTTGCGGCCCGGTGGGTTTCGGATTGAGGACGAACGAGATGACGAACATCGGGGCACGGACGGCGCGGTCGCGCCTGCTGGCGGGGATTCTGGCGATCGCGATGCTGGGCGCTGGCGGCATGGCGCGGGCCGACGATGTCGAGAACGATCCCCTCGAACCGATGAACCGCTATTTCTTCGAGCTCAACAAGTTCTTCGACACGATCCTGCTGAAGCCGGTCGCCACTTGGTATGACGGCGTGGTGCCCGAGCCGGGCCGCGACGGCGTGCGCAACTTCCTCGACAATCTCAGAAGCCCGGTCATTCTCGCCAACGACCTGCTGCAAGGCGAATGGGATCGCGCCGGCACGACCGCCAGCCGCTTCGGCATCAACACCACCGTCGGCGTTCTCGGCCTGTTCGATCCGGCATCGAGCTGGGGCATGAAGCAGCACAGCGAAGACTTCGGCCAGACGCTTGCCGTCTGGGGCACGGGCGAAGGGCCCTATCTCTTCCTGCCGGTGCTCGGCCCCGCCCCGCCCCGCGACCTGACCGGCTTTGTCGTCGACCAGGCCTTCGACCCACTGACATATATCTACTGGGACCGCGCCAAGACCGTGCCGACCACGCGCTTCGTGGTCAACGGCATCGACCAGCGCGCGCGCAGCCTGACCACGCTTGACCAGATCGAACGCACCTCCGTCGACTACTATGCGACAGTGCGCAACCTCTACCGGCAGAGCCGCGCCAATGAAATCGCCAATGGCGAGCGCGATCTCGATGCCTTGCCGGACATCGACAACCTCAGTTTCGACACAAACGAGCCCAACACTCCGGGCATGAGGCCCTGAGCGACGGCGCGCAACGCGCCGGACATTCGCCAGAAACGATCAGGAGATCGCGCATGTTTCGCCATGCTTCGATACGAACCGCCGTCGCTCTGTGCGCTGCGTTGATGCTGGCATTGCTTCACACCGCCGCGCCGGCCCATGCCGGCGACGATCCGAAGGCCTTTGTCGACGCGGTCGCCGAACGCGCCATCGCCATCATCAGCGACGATGCGGCCACGCCGAAGCAGCGCGAGGAAGCCTTTCGCGACCTGCTGCGCGAGAAGGCCGATCTCGATCGCGTTGCCGCCTTCGCGCTCGGACAGTATCTGCGTACGCCGAACGAAACGCAGCTGGCCGAATATCGCAGCCTGGTCGAGAACTTCATCGTCAAGGTCTATGTGACGCGGCTGACCGACTACAATGACGAGAAGCTCGAAGTGCTGAGCGCGCAGATGCGCGGCGAGAATCAGGCGATCGTCAAGAGCGAGATCCGCTTCACCGGCGGCCGCCAGCCGGTGCAGGTCGACTGGTGGCTGATCAGGAGCGGCGACGACTACAAGATCTTCGACATCAATGTCGTCGGCATCTGGCTGGCGCAGGAGCAGCGTTCGACCTTCTCCAGCGTCATCCGCAACAATGGCGGCAATTTCGACGCCCTGCTCGAACATCTGCGGGCCCAGATCAGCAAGGCCGAAAGCGGCGACCTCTCGGGTATCGCCAGCAGCAACTAGGATAGACCGTATACGGACGGAACCGGCCGCGGCGCCCCCCGAAAGAGAGGCGCCGCAGCTGTTTGTGACAGCGACCCCCCCTGCTGTCATCGAACTGTCAAAAAACTGTCACAAAAGCACTTGTCCACAGCGATACCCCATGGGTTATCCCCGTGGGACCGGAATGCCACAGCCCGCCAGCGCCGCCGCAGCGTGGCGCGAAGGCCACGAGCCCGAAAAAATCGCCCGAATTTCGCCCGAACTTGTCCCCGCCCCCTTTATCCCCACCCGGCTTGTCCCCATCGTGCGGCATCGCCGGCCGCCCGATTCCGGCTTGCGCCGGCGCCCCCGGCTGTCCGGCTCAATGTCCGCAGACGGACAATAAAGGTACCGGCCGGCCCGGAAGCCGGTACGGAAACGGGACTTGCCAGCGCCGCCGAACCTCCGCACATTCGCGGCGCGCAACCGGAAGGATTGCGGCACTTCTCAAGGGCGCATTCCCGTGAATTTCGGTCAACCCATGCACCGCCAGGTGCTGCTTCTGTCGACGACGCAGGCGCTGTTCCAGACCGGACCGGTGCTGGTAATGACGATCGGCGGGCTGGCCGGCGCGATGATCGCGCCGCGGCCGGAACTGGCGACCGCGCCGGTCGCCGCGATGATGCTGGGCACGACGCTGGGCACGGTCCCGGCCTCGATCTGGATGGCGCGGGCCGGACGGCGGCCGGGCTTCATCTTCGGCGCCCTGTCGGGCATGACCGGCGCGCTGGCGGCGGCCGCCGGCATCTGGGCCGGCTCGCTGCTGCTGCTCTCGCTGGGCACATTCCTGATCGGCCTCTACCAGTCCTTCGCGCAGTTCTACCGTTTCGCCGCGTCGGAAGTCGCCGATGTGGCCTTCCGTCCGCGTGCGATCTCGCTGGTGATGGCCGGCGGCGTCGCCGCGGCCTTTCTCGGACCCGCACTTGCGCGGACCGGCGGGCCGCTGCTGACGCCGGCCTATACCGGTTCCTTCCTGATGCTGGCACTGGTCTCGCTCATCGCAGTCGTCCTGCTGTTCGGCCTCAGGGTGCCGCGCCCGGCGCCGCGCGCCGAAGGCGCCGATGGCGGCCGCCCGCTTCTGGCGATCCTGCGCCAGCCCGCCTATGCGGTGGCGCTGTTCGGCGCGGCGACCGGCGGCGGCGTGATGATCCTGGCGATGACGGCAACGCCGCTGGCGATGACCCATCACCAGCATCATCTCTCGGACACGGCGCTGGTGATCCAGCTGCATGTGCTGGGCATGTTCCTGCCCTCCTTCTTCACCGGCTCGCTGATCGCGCGCTTCGGCGTGTTGCGCATCATGGCCAGCGGCGTCGCGCTGCTGGCGGGCCATGTGCTGCTGAGCCTGTCGGGCACGGGATTTGCCTCCTTCGCCTCGGCCCTGGTGCTGCTCGGCATCGGCTGGAACTTTCTCTATATCGGCGGCACAGCGCTGCTGACCGAGACCTATAGCGAGGCCGAAAAGGGCCGCGCCCAGGCGATGAACGACCTGACGATCTTCGCGACCAGCCTCATTTGCGCGCTGGGCGCCGGCGTGCTGCACCAGCTTTTCGGCTGGCAGATGCTGAACCTGATGCTGCTGCCCTGGCTCGGGCTGGTCGCCGCGGCGCTGCTGTGGCTGGCGAGCCGGCGGCGTCTGGCCTCCGAGACGCCGTGAGCGGGAAGCGCGGGTTCTCGCCGGCATTCTTGCGGAACGTAAGGATATTCCTTACACTTAAAACGCTCCACACCGAGGCAGGCCAATGATCACAAGCAAACTGACAACCAAAGCCCAAACCACGATCCCGCAGCCCGTGCGCGCCGCGCTGAAGCTGCGCGAGGGCGACGAGCTGGCTTACGAGATCGACGATGGCCGGGTCATCCTGACCAAGGCCGGCAAAGGCACGGGCGACGATCCGTTCCGGACTTTCGACGAGTGGAATTCGGATGCCGACCGGAAAGCCTATGCCAAACTTTAAGCAGGGCGACGTCGTCAAGGTTCCCTTTCCCTATACCGACCGCGCGACGCGCCAGCACCGGCCTGCCCTTGTCGTCTCGGCGGGCGGCATCGAGGACAGGTACGGCCTGTTGTGGGTGACGATGATCACCAGTGCCGAGAACCGTGGCTGGATCGGCGACGTGCCGGTGCAGGATTTGAAGCGGGCAGGCCTTCCCGTCGCCTCGATCATCCGGACGGCGAAAGTCGTAACCATCGAGGCAGAAGACGCGACAAGGCTCGGCATGCTGAAGCCCGGAAATCTCGCAGCCGTACTCGAGGAAATTAAGTCCGAACTTGCCATGTGAGGCGGGCACTCTCATTCGCCGTAACCGGGATGCCGGTTCCGTCGCGGCTGCATGAACTTCGACGCTGCACGTTCCGCATTCAGCCCCTGTTAAGCGGCAGCGCCCAAGATGGCGGGGTATTCCCGTAGTGAGTTGCGTGAGGCCGACATGATCGCGGAAACCGATCCGGGCGAAACCGGTACGATGAAGGCGACGACGCCGCGCTCGGCGCGGAGCCGCGACTTCGAACGGATCTGGGCCGCCATTCCGCGCCATGGCAAGCCGCTTCCCGACAAGGCCGATTTCCGCCCCGAACGTTTCGCGCGCTTCCTCGCCGACATCTATCTGGTCGAACTGCATGACGTGCCGGGCAAGCGGGTCCCGATCCGGCTGGCCGGCAACCATATCCGCGATCACCTGGGCATCGACGTCAAGGGCATGAATTATGCCGACTTCGTGCCGCCGGAACGCCAGGCCATAGCCGGCGCCTCGATGCCGCGCATGTTCGAGATGCCCGTCTGCGGCCGCTGGGTGCGCAAGGACATTCTCCACCGCGACGGCCACCGCGAAATGATCGAGATGACGCAGCTGCCGATGTCCGAAGCAGCGACGGGGACGCGGCTGGTGCTGGGACTGATCGAGGGCTTCGGCGAGGAACTGCACGGCGAAGGCCAGTTCCGCATCGAGAGCCGCGACGCCGAGGTCTTTTTCGACCTGGCGTGAGGCGCGGACACGCATCCAGCCTTGCGCGCCTCAGTCTCGGGGCGTGAACCAGCAGGTATAGCGTTCGCCGTTGCTGTAAGGATAGCTCAGCTCAAACAGATCGTCCGAGACCGGCGTCTGGACGCTGCCCCCGCCATCATATTGCAGATAGAGCACCCCAGTCTCCTGCCTCCACTGACCGGTGCGCTCGTTGTCGTCCACATCGTATTCGAGGAAGCTGGAATCGGCCCTGAACTCGAATGCAGTCATGCACTCGTCATCCGTCCATGTCGTCCCGGCGAGGTTCGGCGCGGCCACGGCAGGCAAAACGAGCAAGACACCCGCGAGCACCGCAACCGGCATGTGAATTCTGCGCATGATCAATGCCTCCCCCACCGGGCCCCGAAGCTACGCTCTATTCGGAAAATTCACACCAACAAACATTGCGGGCCGAACCGGGATGCCGAAACAAAGCACCGACCTCCGGTCAGGAACCGACTCCGCGCAGGTCGGGCATGGCGTGTTTCGGCATCGGCGCGCGGCCATAACGCTCTTCCAGCACCCGGCCGATTTCCCGCACCAGTTCGCGATGGTCGATCGGCTTGCCGACATAGCCGTCGGCACCCATGCGGTCGTAGCGCGTATTGTCGGGACCGAGCGAGTCGGCCGTCAATGCGATGACCGGAATGTCGCGGAAAGCCGCTTCATGCGCGCGGATATGGGCGAGCGTTTCCTTGCCATTCATCACCGGCATGTGCATGTCGAGCAGCACCAGATCGAAAGGCCGTGTCTGCAGATCGCGGATCGCATCGGCGCCGTTCTCGGCCTCGACGATCTCGATGCCGAGCGGTTCGAGGAAGAGCCGCGCGACCTTGCGGTTGAGCGGATGATCGTCGACCAGCAGGATCGAAAGCCCCTTGGCCCAGCGCACGCCGCCGGTGCGGTCGACCTCGGCCTCGGCCGGCGCCTCGGTTTCACGGCGGCCGGGCATGGCGCGGAAGGTCAGCGTGAAGGTCGAGCCCTTGCCCTCCTCGCTTGTCGCCACCAGATCGCCCTCCATCAGATGCGCCAGCTTGCGGCTGATCGACAGGCCGAGCCCGGTGCCGCCGAAACGGCGTGCGGTGGAGGCGTCGGCCTGGGTGAAGGGTGCGAACAGCTTGTCGAGCGTTTCGGCGCTCATGCCGATGCCGGTGTCGGACACCGCGATACGCACCTCGACGGCGCCGTCATCGGCCGGCACGGCGCTTGCCGCAATATCGATGCGGCCCTGGTCGGTGAACTTGATCGCATTGGAAACGACATTGGAGATGCATTGCCGCACGCGGATCGGGTCGAAGCGCAGGAAGGTCGACATCGCACCGTCGACCGAAAGCGACAGCGCAAGCCCCTTTTCCTTTGCGCGCGGCGCCCAGAGCTTTTCGAGGCGGCGCAGCAGATGGCCGAGATCGTTGTCGATCGGCGATATGTCGAAACGCCCGGCCTCGATCTTGGCGAGATCGAGCACGTCGTTGAGGATCGCCATCAGCGTCTTGCCGCCGTCGAGAATCGTCTCGATCTGGTCGCGCTGCTCGGGCGAGAGATCGCCCGAGGCCATGACCTGCGCCATGCCGAGAATGCCGTTGAGCGGCGTGCGGATCTCGTGGCTGATATTGGCGAGAAAGGCCGACTTGGCCTCGTTGGCGGCTTCGGCCTGCTTGCGTGCCTTCTTCAGTTCGCGTTCGCGTTCCCGGAGCACCGTGACGTCGGCGCCGACCGCGACCCAGCCGCCGAAGGACAGCGGAATCTCGACGACCTGCATCACCGTGCCGAGATGGGTCTTCAATTCGACCGGCTCGCCGCGCATCAGCGTCTCGTTGATGTCCCTGGCCACGGCAAACGCTTCATCGTCCGGCAGTCCGGGGACCACTTCCTTGACCGCGACATACGTCGCTTCGAGATAAGTCTTGCCTTCCCGGAGCGCCTTGTTGGTGAAGGGGAAGTCGCGCTCGTTCTGCGCGTTGGAGAGAAGGATTTCGTGATCGGGACCGAAAATGACAAAGCCGCCCGGCAGGCGGTCCACCGCCTCCCGCACGATCTCGGCCATCTCCCGGTCGCCGATCTTCTTTCCGCCCATGATCGAGCCTTTCGCCACGCGCGCCGCAGGACGGCGCGCGGGAGCCGCCTGACCCCCGATTTCACAGGTTGAATCTAGATTTTGCGGCTTAATGCTACGTGAATGGTGCGCAGCCGGCCGGGCCGGAAACGCAAGGGATTCCAGCCTTTTCAATAAAATGACAGTTTTTGAGGATCCCGCTGGATGCGAGGTGCCGTCTTGGGTACTCGCCGCCACGACATTCAGGGAGGTTGAAACTCCCCGGGATGTTCTGTGCACGAGCCTTAGGAAGCCACTTCAATCGGCGGCAGGACGCAATAGCCGAGTCTTGCTGTTATTTGAGTAAGTATCCCAAGTAATATCGTATTCTTCAGCTTGATTGCCCCACGCTGTCCAGCCAGGCCTAGTGCCCCGCGCAAACAACTCAAGAAACGGTCCCTTAGAGCAAGACTCAATCACATCATACAGTTCGTCTGGCTTACGGCTATGTTCGCGCTTTCTGGTCCCAATATAGTTGACTTGGGTGCGACCGGGTTGAAGCGTCCTCGCATTTCTCCCACGAACACCGAAAAGCACCAACTCGGTTACATTGCGAAAATAGAAACCAACCCCGCGTCCATCACTCCCACCATCTTTTCTAAGCTTGTGCCAAACAATATTTGACTTGTATTCGAACCCCCATGCCTTCATCACTTGCAATCCATCTGGCAAAAGAGCGTTTGGAACCCAGAGATAAAGGTGCGCAGCGTCTGCAAGCGCAGACGAGACCGGCAGGGACATGATCTGCTCGAGATCCATTGTTCCGTAGCGCGATAGCCGCCGATGTTCCGGCGCCATCTTTCCTGTTCGATTTTGGAAACGCCATGGAGGATCAGCCAGCACAGTTCCGAACTGAGAATGCCCCACGCTTTTCGCGAAGTCTTCGACAGGATCTATCGTCATGTCTATTCCTCTAGCTCAATACACTCGGGGCCAATACCAACCGCTAGAACCGGACAGCCACCATTTCGGCCAGCATTGAGGCGATAAAGCAGCTTACCCATCCAAGTGGTGGAGGCGCCATATTTCTGGCTAATCGTTCTCTTCGGATCTTCTGTTCCGTCCTTCTTCAGCGCCTGCCCCATCGCCCTAAATAGGGGATTGAGACTAGCGCTCCTTGTAAGGATCACCGCAGCATCGATCACCCCACATTGGCTGAATGCACTGAACGCATAAAGATCTCGATCAAAGGTCTGGTCTTTACTATTCCACTCCAAGTCAAAGGCAACCCGACCCTTCACATAATCGACCTTATGTCCGTCGAGAAACCTTTCACGTGTAAACCGCTCAACGCGCCGTTCGGTAGCCTTGGCTTTGCCACCTGCGGTCGGCACACGGGAGATAAGCTGCACAGCGAGATCGGCCTGAATAGTTGTCTCTCTCCATCCCCTGGGACGGAGCGCACTGGAAATCAACTTCGGGATCTCGCTCTCGTTTCCGCCTGGCTTTCGTATCATCCGCGCTGGAATCGAAAGCTCCCGCAGCATCGCAAGAATTTCATGAAACTCCTCTTGATGTGCATGAGTCAAGATCGCCGCCGCATTCCTGTAGCTATAGACTTCAAATCGCTCCCTAATATCCACGGGAATAAGGCCATCTACAAAGGGCTGGGGATCCGCGGCATTATTGGGAGCCGCTGCGACATCGACTGGCGCCTCGTCCTCACCCCCGTTCAGATCTTCCTCAGCGTCATCGGCCATAGAGTACCGCCCTCCGAATCGGACTACCAAGCTTCGCAGCTATGCGGACGCATTGAAACAGTGCGATTAGAGCGCGACAATCCAGAACTAAAAGGCCCAACTCTGCACCTAGCCGCACTAAATCTTACCGGCTGAAGCGCTTGTATTTGATGCGGGTCGGGATTTCGGCGGCGGGCCCCAGGCGGCGTTTCTTGTCTTCCTCATAGTCCTGGTAATTGCCCTCGAACCATTCGACATGGCTGTCGCCCTCGAAGGCCAGCATGTGGGTGGCGATGCGGTCGAGGAACCAGCGGTCATGCGAGATCACGACGGCGCAGCCGGCAAAGGCCACCAGCGCGTCTTCAAGGGCGCGCAGCGTCTCGACGTCGAGATCGTTGGTCGGTTCGTCGAGCAGCAGCAGGTTGGCCCCCGATTTCAGCATCTTGGCCAGATGCACGCGGTTGCGCTCGCCGCCCGACAGGAGACCGACCTTCTTCTGCTGGTCCGAACCCTTGAAGTTGAAGGAGCCAACATAGGCGCGGCTCGGCATGGTGATCTTGCCCAGTTCGACGATGTCGGTACCGCCGGAAATTTCCTCCCAGACGGTCTTGTTCGAATCGAGCGAGTCACGGCTCTGGTCGACATAGCCCATGACGACCGTATCGCCGATCTTCAGCGTGCCGGAATCCGGCTTCTCCTGACCCGTCAGCATACGGAAGAGCGTCGTCTTGCCGGCGCCGTTGGGGCCGATGACGCCGACAATGCCGCCGGGCGGCAGCTTGAAGGAGAGATCGTCAATCAGCAGCTTGTCGCCGAAGCCCTTGGCGATGTGTTCGGCCTCGTAGACATTGCCGCCGAGACGGGGCCCCGCCGGAATGACGATCTGGGCCTTGCCCTCCTGCTGCTTGCCGGCCTCGGCCAGCAATTCGTCGTAAGCCGAGATGCGCGCCTTGGACTTCGCCTGACGCGCCTTGGGACTCTGGCGGATCCATTCGAGTTCGCGCGCCAGCGTGCGCTGCTTGGCCTCTTCCTGACGGCCTTCCTGTTCGAGCCGCTTTTCCTTCTGTTCGAGCCAGGAGGAATAATTGCCTTCGTAAGGAATGCCCGAGCCGCGATCGAGTTCGAGAATCCAGCCGGTCACATTGTCGAGGAAATAGCGGTCATGGGTGACCATGACGACGGTGCCTGTGTATTCCTTCAGGTAGTTCTGCAGCCAGGCGATCGATTCCGCGTCCAAGTGGTTGGTCGGTTCGTCGAGCAGCAGCAGATCGGGCGAGGCAAGCAGCAGGCGGCAGAGCGCGACGCGGCGCTTCTCGCCGCCGGAGAGATTGTTGACATCGGCTTCCGGGTCCGGGCAGCGGAGCGCATCCATCGCCATCTCGACCTGTGAATCGAGATCCCAGAGATTCTGCGCGTCGATGATGTCCTGGAGCTTCGCCATTTCCTCGGCCGTCTCGTCCGAGTAATTCATGGCAAGTTCGTTGTAGCGGTCGAGCAGCGCCTTCTTTTCGGCCGCGCCTTCCATGACATTACCGAAAACGTTGAGCGCCGGATCGAGCTCCGGCTCCTGCTGCAGATAGCCGACCTTGGCGCCCGCCGCCGCCCAGGCCTCGCCGGTGTGGTCCTTGTCGACGCCGGCCATGATGCGCAGAAGCGTCGATTTGCCGGCGCCATTGAGGCCGACCACGCCGATCTTGACCCCCGGCAGGAAGGACAGGCGGATGTCCTTCAGGACCTGCTTGCCGCCCGGATAGGTCTTCGACAGGCGGTCCATCACATAGACATATTGGTAGGCGGCCATGGCGGGCTTTTATCCTCGGAGCTGGCGTTGAATTGGCGCCCCTTCTAGCGGATCGGCCCCCGGCGGGCAATCGACCTAGACCGTCTTCATGTACTCCACCAGCTGGTCGAGCGCCGTGCCCCAGCCGTCCTGGAAGCCCATTTCGGCGTGGCGCTTCGCGCTCGCCTCGTCAGGATGCAGGGCGATGGCGGTGTATTTGGTGCCCTGCCCCTGCGGCTCCATCAGAATGAAGGCGGTGAAGAAGAGATCGTGCACCCGCGCCATGGCCGGCCGGTAGCCCGGCCCCAGCGCCGAGGTCCAGACCAGCCGGCGCTCCGGCACAACTTCGAGATAGCAGCCGGAGCCACCTTCCATGTTCTCGCCTTCGGGCGAGCGCATCTGCGTGTAGAACTCGCCGCCGGGGCGCAGGTCGATGCGGCAGTCGACCGTCTCCCAGGGGCGCGGACAGAACCACTTTTTCAGATGTTCGGGTTCGGTCCAGGCGCGCCAGACGAGCGCGGGCGGGACATCGACGACGCGCTCCAGCACGAGGTCTGTCTTCGGGTCGATGGTCGGGATGCTCATTTCTCGCGCTCCTTCATCTGCAACAGGTAGTCGTCGAGCCGGTCGAGCCGCGCTTCCCAGAGCGCGCGCTGCTCGACCATCCATTTTTCGGCCGCCTTCAACGGCTTCGGCTGAAGCTGGTAGGTGCGCACGCGGCCGGTCTTGCGCGAGCGGACGAGGCCGCATTTTTCGAGCGCCGCCAGATGCTGCATGAAGGACGGCAGCGCCATTTTGAAAGGCCGCGCCAGTTCGCTGACCGGCGCCGGCCCTTGGCCGAGACGGCGGATCACCGCGCGGCGCGTCGGATCGCCCAGAGCGTGGAAAACACGGTCGAGCTGGCGCTGTTGTTGGTTAGGCATGTGGCTAAGTATGGAGGTGCGAAATAGTCAGGTCAAGGGCTTAGTTTTGAAGAAAGGAATTGAGAGGGCGTGGCTCGCCGGGCCGTCGCGCGCGGGCGCGACAGCCCGCCTTCGCCTTTGGCTTCGGCGCGGCAGCCTTCGCTCGCTTCGCCAATTCACGCATGAGGAGACTCGCCGAGCCGTAGCTCGCGAAGCGAGCGAAGGCTGGTGGGCCCGGCAGGACTCGAACCTGCGACCAAACCGTTATGAGCGGTCCGCTCTAACCAACTGAGCTACAGGCCCCCAGCGCCCCGCCATATAGCAGCAAGGGGGCCGGGTCGCCAACCGGGAAGCCCGGTTTCAGCGCAGGGCGCGCAGGAAGTCGAGCACGGCGGCGTTGGTCTCTTCGGGATATTCCTGCTGCACCCAGTGGCCGGCGCCCTTGACGATGCGGGCGCCCAGCCAGTTGGGGATGACTTCCGGCGCCCGGGCGATGGCCTCGGTGCCCCACCAGCTGCCGACATCATATTCGCCGCCCAGGAACATGGCCGGGACCGTCATCGGCTTGCCCTGCATCGGCGCGAGGTCGTGCCAGTCGTTTTCGAGATTGCGGTAGTAGCTCAGCGGACCGGAAAAGCCGCCGCGCTCCAGCGCGTCGACATAGATGTCGAGATCGGCCTCGGTGAACCAGGCCGGCATTTCGGGCGGCGTCATGAAACGCTCGCACATGCGCTGGCCGGGCTTCAGGCAGAAGGCGCTGCCGCGGATCAGTTCGATCGGATCGCCGGCATTGAAATCGACGCCGGCGCCCGCGATGCCGGCGCCCGACGCCGTCCAGGTGAGATCGCGCACCCAGCCGCGAAGGTCCTGCTCGATTTCGACGATGATGCCGTCCAGCGCGCTGAAATGGACCTGATAGAAATCCTGGTCCGGCCCCGAGATCGCGCGGTGGATCTCGTGCGGCGGCCGCTCGCCGAAGGGATTGCCCGGCAACGCGATCAGCCCGCAGCCCGAAAAGGGCACGCTCATGCCCATGACGCCGGTGAAGATGTCGGGATGAAGCCAGGCCGCCGTCCAGACGACCGGCGCACCCCAGTCGTGCCCGATCAGGATCGCCTGGCCTTCGCCCAGCGCATGGACGAGGCCGACCAGATCGCCGACCAGCGGATGGATGCGATAGGCATCGGGCTGCCAGAATTTCGAGGAACGGCCATAGCCGCGCTGGTCGATGGCGACGACGCGGTAACCGGCCCCGGCGATCGCCGGCATCTGGAAGCGCCAGGAATACCAGAGCTCGGGAAAGCCGTGGACGAGGATCACCAGCGGTCCCTCGCCCTGTTCGACCAGATGCAGCCGGACGCCGTTGACATCGACCAGCCGGTGTTGCGCTTCGCTCATCCCGCTCCCCTCCCCGGCCGCCTTACGGCAGCTCGACTTCCTGTTGTCCGAAATTCTTCTGGATCAGCGTTTTCCGTCCGCTGAGGCGGCTGGCCAGCCATTTGCCAAGCACGCGCGCCATCACGTCGGGCCGCAGCAGCACGCCGGGCCGGGCGACGAAATGCGTCACCATCAGATAGTGGCGATAGATCGACGGATCCTCGTGCATCGCCTCGAGCACGCGGTCGATGTACCAGTTCTGCGCGCGGAAATAGAAGGGGCGCTTCTTCTCGACATCCGGGATCCAGGGATAGCGCAGGTTCTGTTCGCGGATCACCGACCAGACGAGATCGGCAATGCGGCTGACGCGGCGATAGTAGCGGCGCACGAATTTCGGATCATGCACCGAGCCGCCGCGCAGCAGCTTGCGCAATTCGTCGAGTTCGAGCAGCGCCTTGGTCATGCCGGCGCCCGAGACCGGATCGGCACTGCAATAGGAATCGCCCAGCGCGACCAGACCCGAGGGCTGCGCCGTCATATCCTCGTAGTGCCAGCGCTGCATTGTCGGATAGCGGAAATTGTAGACCGGCGAACAGGGTTCGAGCCCCTCGATCTCGGCGGCGAGTTCGGGCGTCGGCATCTGCCGCGCAAAGGCGCGGAACTCGGTCTCGTTGCGCGGCGGGCTGTAGAAATTGTAGCCGACGAGACTGGTCGCCAGCGTGGTGCGGCTGCTGTCGGTGAGGAACTGCGCCGCGTAGTAACGCTGATGCGGCCGGTGCGCATAACAGATGGTCATTACCCGGTCCTGCCGCGCGCGCCCCGGCGGCACACGGTGCTGCATGGTCGAATAGAAGCAGTTGAGTTCGTCTTCCTCGATGGCGGGCACATCGAGGCCGAGACGGGCCAGCGCGGCGGGCACCGGCGTGTTCTTGCCGGAAGCATCGACGACGAATTCGGCCGGCAGAAATTCGGCCGCGCCGTTGCGCGTGGCGACGACGCCGACAATCGCATGGGCATCGCGGTCGAGCACCAGGTCGGTGACCTCGCTTTCGTAGCGGTAGTCGATCGCCGGATCGCCGTCGAGACGGCGGCGAACGCACCATTCGAGCAGCGGCCGCCCGGCACAGATGATCTCGACGCCGCTGCTGACCGGCTTCTTCCAGGCGCCCGCCAGCATGATCCGGTACTGCTCGCCCATGTCGACGCGGAAGGCGCCGGCCGCGACCATCTCGTCGATGATGCCGGGAAAGACCGTTTCGAGCTGGCGCTGGCCGGCGACCAGCAGATGATGGATATGCCAGCCCTGCGCGGCGCCGGGACGGCCCTCCATGCGGCGATGATCCTGGTCCTTCTCGACCACGATCACCTTCTCGAAATGATCGCCGAGCATCCGCGCCGCCGACATGCCGGCGATCGAGCCGCCGATGACGATGGCGGTGCCGCGGCCGCGCTGCCGGGCGGCGGCGATGTCGATGGCGGGCGGCGCGGCGGCGGGCCCCGCAGCGGCCGGCCCGCTGGGCAGGAACTTCTCGTACCAGAGACTGGCCTGGCCGAAGCCTCGCGCGGCCAGCCAGGCCCGCGTCGCATCGATCATGGCCGACGGACCGCAGAGATAGATGTCGACCGCGCCGCCGTGCAGATCGGTGCCGGCGAGGAGATCGGTGACGAGGCCGCGGCGGCCCTGCCATCCGGGCGCGGGCTCGGCGACGATCGCCTCCCAACTGAAATCCGGATGCGCCGCGGCGAGGCGGTCGAGCCTGTCGGTCAGCACCAGATCGTCGGCGCGCGTGACGCCGTAGAGCAGACGGACCGGCTGCGGGCAGGCTTCGGCGACCAGCTGTTCGGCCATGGCGAGGATTGCCGAGAGGCCGGTGCCGCCGGCGATCAGCACGATCGGCCGGGTGACCTGGCGCAGATGGAAATCGCCCTTCGGCGCGCGCAGCCGGAGCCGCGCACCGGGCGCGGCACGGCGCAGCCAGTCCGACATCGCGCCCTCCGGCAGCAGGCGGATCAGGAATTCGACCTCGCCGCGCCCGTCATCGGCATGGGCAAAGGAATAGCTGCGCCAGACGCCGCTGCCCGGCACCTCGAGCTGGGCGAACTGGCCGGGCCGGAAACCGGGCGCGGCCGGCAGGCCGGAAATGTCGAGCGCCAGCAACATGGTCTCGGGCGCGAGACGCTCGACACGCGTCACCACGGCCTCGCCGGCCACGATGCGCGCCGCATTGCCATCGAAGGGATATTCGAACTCGACCACGCAATCGGAACGGACGCGGGTCTGGCAGGCGAGAATGCGACCCTCGGCGCGTTCGGAACGGTTGAGGCCGACGACATGACCGGCCTCGTAGTCGCCCGATATGCAGCGCCCGACACAGGTGCCGCAGACGCCGCTCTGGCAGGCGCTGACGACCGGTATGCCGTTCTCCTCGGCCGCCTGCAGCACGGTCTGGTCGGGCGCAACCGCCATCTCGCGCGTCGTCCCGTCGGAATAGCGAACCGTCACTTGAAACGTCACTGGCCAGTCTCTTGCATCATGGGCGGATTTATTGGCAGATTTCCCGTTCAATTTCGGCGCCGGGGCGACCGGGCGCCATTGCGCAAACCGGTGAGGCCCCCGCCTCATTCGGGGGGTGGACAGGCGCCGCAATTTCGCCCCGTTCGGCGCCGAAGCTCCGCCCCCAGACGCATTCACAGGAGGCATCTCCATGCCGCGCCGTATCGCTCTCGCCGCCCTTGTCGCTCCCTTGCTGTTCGCCGCGCTGCTTGCCGCGCCGGCCCAGGCGAGCGATGCGCCGCCGCAACGCACCCTGACCATCACCGGCGAGGGCGAGGCCGTCGGCGTTCCCGACATCGCCTGGATCGATACCGGCGTCGTCACCGAGGGCAAGACCGCCGCCGAGGCGCTGGCCGCCAACACCAGAGCGATGGAATCCGTGTTCAAGGGGCTGGAAGAGGCCGGCATCGAGAAACGCGACATGCAGACCTCGCAATTCTCCGTCTACCCCGTTTACGAACAGATGCAGCCGGAAGACCGGCCGCAGACGCCGAAGATCAGCGGCTACCGTGTGCAGAACCAGTTGACCGTCAGGGTCCGCAATCTGGATGCCCTTGGCGGCATTCTCGACCGCGTGGTGAGCCTGGGCTCGAACCAGCTTTCGGGCATCCGCTTCTCGATCGACAAGCCCGAACCGCTGATCGACGAAGCCCGCAGGAAGGCCGTCGCCGATGCGCTCCGCAAGGCCAAGCTCTATGCCGGCGCCGCCGGCGTGGCGCTGGGACCGATCCAGAGCATTTCGGAAGGCGGCGTCAGCATGCCCCAGCCGATGTACATGAAGGCGGCGATGGCGATGGAACGCGATTCGAGCGTGCCCGTGGCGGCCGGCGAACAGACGCTGTCGGCCAATGTGACGCTGGTGATCCGCATCGACTGAGACGGCGTGTGCCGGACATCCGTCTTCCTCTCCATCTTGTGACTGGACGGTGAGCCCCCGCGCCGGGCAGGCTCGCGCCATCGCTCACGGGAAAACGGAGAAGGCGCGGATGTCGGTCGAGATGGTGAAGGAATATTACGGCCGGACGCTGCAGGGCTCGACCGATCTCAAGACCGATGCCTGTTGCGACGTGACGGCGACGCCGGCCCATATCCGCACCGTGCTGTCCGAGATTCACGACGAGGTGCTGAGCCGCTATTACGGCTGCGGCCTCGTCATTCCCGAAAGGCTCGAGGGCGCGCGCGTGCTCGATCTGGGCTGCGGCGCCGGCCGCGACGTCTATGCGCTGTCGCGCCTGGTCGGCGAGAGCGGCTCGGTGACCGGCGTCGACATGACGGCCGAGCAGCTGGCCGTCGCCCGCGCCCACCGCGAATGGCACCGCGAACGTTTCGGCCATGCGCAGAGCAATGTCGATTTTCGCGAAGGCTATATCGAGGGCCTGGGCGATCTCGGCCTCGAACCGGGAAGCTTCGATATCATCGTCTCGAACTGCGTCATCAATCTCTCGCCCGACAAGCGCGCGGTGCTGGATGGCGCCTGGTCGCTGCTGAAGCCGGGCGGCGAACTCTATTTCGCCGATGTCTATGCCGACCGCCGCCTCGACCCGGCCCTGCGCGACGACCCGGTGTTGCTCGGCGAATGCCTGGGCGGCGCGCTCTACTGGAACGATTTCCTGACGCTGGCGAAACAGGCGGGCTTTGCCGATCCGCGCCTTGTCGCCGACCGGCCGCTCGCGGTGACCGACGCCGCGATCCGCCGCGCGCTGGGGCCGGCGCGCTTCTTCTCGGCAACCTACCGGCTCTTCAAGCTCGACGGTCTCGAACCGGCTTGCGAGGATTACGGCCAGGCCGTGATCTACAGGGGCGGCATCGCCCATGCCGAGGATGTCTTCACGCTGGACGCCCATCACCGCATCGAGAAGGGCCGCGTCTTCCCGGTCTGCGGCAATACATGGCGCATGCTGAAGGAAAGCCGGTTGGCGCCGCATTTCGACTTCATCGGCGATTTCGCGCGTCATTACGGCATTTTCGAGGGCTGCGGCACACAGATGCCGTTCGGCGCGAATGACGCGGCCGCCGAAGGCGGCGCCTGCTGCTGAAACCCGGCCGCGATTGACTTGCGGCGCGCGCGACGTAAAACGGAGCCTCGTGCGCGCCCGCCACCATCGCGACAGGGGAGTTCGCCCCGCATGACGCCTGCCCCCTCCCTCGCCGGCTACAAGGCCGTTGCGAAACTCTACAACGCCCTGATGACCGGCCTCGTGCTGACGCTGGTGACGCGCAAGAGCGCCGAGGCGGCGGCGCAATTCGTCTTCGGCCATTTCCGCCGCCAGCATCTCGAGAAATTCCTGCCGGGCCTGAAAAAGCTCGGCCTCGACGATCTGCCCGACGCGGTCGCCTGCGCGCAGTATCATTATTTCTCGAATGCGCTGGGCGGCGTCAAAACCGAATACATGCCCGAAAGCGACGCCAAGGCCTGGGTGCGCTATCCGCCGCCGCGCTGGATCTGGCAGGGCGCGGCGATCTGCGCCATTCCGGCGCGGGTCAACGAGGCGATGCTGCATGGCTGGCACGGCCATAACGGCGTCTCGCTGGGCAATCCGCGGCTCGGCTTCGTCTGTACCGGCCAGACGGTGGAAGGCGCACCGGGCCTTGAGGGCTACTATTACGACTACGGCCGCGAAATCGCCGAAAGCGAACGCGTCCGCTTCGCACCCGATGAAAGCGCACCCGATTTCGACCCCGCAAGGGCGCCGCAGCTCGACAGCGCCAGCTGGCCCGAGGAGCGGCTGAAAAAGGTCGAGCGCGCCTATGCGATGGAATATGTGCGCTCGCTGCTGCCGACGCTGCTGGAGCTGTTCGGACCGGCCGAGACGCGGACGCATCTCGGCCATGCGGCGCGGCTGGTCGGCATGCAGTTCTACGACGAGACGGCCGCCCTGCTCGGCATCGCGCCCGGCGCGCCGGGCGACTTCGCGCGCTACCTCGCAGCCATGGCCGCCGCACAGGGCGAGACGGTCGAGATCGCCGAAACCGGCGGCCGCACATTGCTGCATCAGCAGGGCTGGCGCCTGATGGACGGGCTTGCCCCCGGAGATGCCGGTTTCGCGGCCTGGAACGAGCTCTGGACCGGCGCGCTGGCGGTCCATAACCGCCGGCTGCGCCTTTCGGCCCGGCGCGAAGGGGACGGCATCGTCTGGGAAATCGCCGGCTGAGCGCCGCACCGGCCGATTGTCTCCCGATTGTCCATTGTATTCGGGCCGTGGCACCCCATATTGATGAAAGCGACGGAAATCGTGGCTTTTCGCGCGCCTCAGGGTGCAGCGGGAATGCCCGTCCGGCGAAAGCCGGGGCCGAGGCCCTGTCGCTTTTCATCGCAAGGCCCTGACCACGGATGTAACGGCAGGGTGGCGGGATGATTGGGAAAGGCCGGGACAACCCGGCCTTTTTTCATGCCCGGCGCGCAACCAGCGGAAGGAACCAGCCATGACGGCCAGGAATTTTCACGTCAAGCTCAAGACCGCCGAGGCGCGCCTGTCCAAGGCCGACCAGACCAGCATTGTCGCGCATGGCCTCAACGAGACCGCCGCGCGGGCCTCCGCGGCCAAGACCGCGCGGCTGCGCGAACTCCGCCTCGCCCGCGACGCCGAGGAAGCCGCCGCCAAGGCCAAGGCCGAGCGGGCGGCCGCGAAAGCCGCCAGGCCGAAGAAGAAGCTGGCGGCGAAGAAGGCCACCGACGAAACCTCTCTCTGACACCCGCCGCCCGCATCTGAAACGCCACGCACCGAAAGCCCCGCGAAGCGATGCTTCCGGGGTTTCGGCACGCGAACTTGCGATCTTCAACGTGAAGGATGCGCGGGGCGTGTGTCGAACTCGGCCGCACATGTGGGTACATGTGCATGTTGCATGTGGGGGCGGCGTCCTTCGCACGCGCCCCGCGCGCCGCATTCCGTCTGCACATGGCCTAGCCCCACGCGCCCCAGAACCGCGACACCCCCTCCCCGCATTCGGACAATCCGGATACGCCCTTCGCAGGAGCGGGTACGGATCAATATGGTGATGGTTTGGCGGGCGGGGATAAGTTTATTTTTGGGGGATGACAAAGAGCCCGGACCTTTCGATCCGGGCTTTGATTCTTGTGACGGGTGCGTCAGTCTCAGTTGTCGAGGAACGAGCGCAGCTTCCTTGAACGGCTCGGATGCTTCAGCTTCCTCAGCGCCTTCGCCTCGATCTGGCGGATGCGTTCGCGCGTCACCGAGAATTGCTGACCGACTTCTTCCAGCGTGTGGTCGGTGTTCATGCCGATGCCGAAGCGCATGCGCAACACGCGCTCCTCGCGCGGCGTGAGGGACGCGAGCACGCGGGTCGTCGTTTCGCGCAGGTTCGACTGGATCGCCGCGTCGATGGGCAGGATCGCGTTCTTGTCTTCGATGAAGTCGCCGAGGTGGCTGTCTTCCTCGTCGCCGATCGGCGT
>TARA_R110000824_G_scaffold397334_3_pt1 | contig 66796 bp, 70 predicted proteins | sample TARA_R110000824 | Tara Oceans TARA_R110000824 (sample SAMEA4397747) | marine metagenome | biome: Polar Biome; feature: [MES] marine water layer (ENVO:01000295) within the mesopelagic zone...; material: water (ENVO:00002006), including particulate matter (ENVO:01000060) such...
CTCGCCTATCGGTTTAGTTTGTCGGTGAGATCGTCCCACTCGGAATTGTCACGCTCGATCTGACGAACCTTCCAGACACGCGGCCATTCCTTCATCGTCTTTTCGTGCTGGATTGCATAGCCGATGCCTTCGCGATGTTCGACGACGCGGCGTGCAATATCATTGGTGACGCCGATTTAAAGCGTTCCGTGCTTGCGGCTGGCGTGGATGCACACGAAGTAACTCATCCAATCGTGGCAAGGTGGATTGGGTCCCGGGGACAAGCCCCGGGATGACACTCCTATTTTTGGTTGAGTCAGAAGACGACAACAAGGGCCGGGAGAGCACTTTGTTTTTGGCAGAGGTTACGTCCGGCAATGACGCTTGTGGGGAGAGGCTGATGCCGTATTGCCGGTCCCGCAGGCGCCTCAGGGCTTCTGGTAGAGGCCGGCGGCGATTTCGCGGTTGATCATGATCAGCGTGTCGAGGAGCTGCGGCTCGGGCTCGCGGCTGGCTTCGATCTCGGCGGTGCGCTTGAAGATGAAGACCGCCAGGTTGGCGATGTTCTGCTTGATCTCGCGGGGCAGAGGATGCTCGAGTTCGGCGGCGGAAGCCGCGAAGACGGTCCAGATGCGGCGATTGTAGAGCAGGGCGTCGCGCAGGGTGCCGGATGTCTCGGCCGCCCAGTTGTCGCGAATGCGCTGCAGCTGGCCGGCGGCCCGCGTCAGGATCGATGCCTCGAATTCGCGCGGATCCGAAATCGTCATCCGCGACGCGTTGGCATAGGCCTCAAGCGGTTTTGACATTCTCCAGCAACCCCCGTTCGTACTCGATCAGTTTTCGAGCTTCCTTGAGAGCTTTATACATTTCGCCGGTTAAGATTTTGCTGTTGATGGCGTCCAGATACGGCATGGTCGAGGGGGCGGCTTCGGCGACATCCTTAACAATCTGGAAATACATGTCGTGATGCGGGCGCGGGTCGGGTGCCAGATACATCATCTGGACCAGCAGGTAGACGCGCTTGCAGGGCGTGTCGGCATCGCCCGCGCGCAATATGTCCTTTTCGCGCAGGATCGGCGCATCGCCCTCGATGAAAAGGCGCGTGCGCTGGTCGTCATTGGTGATGACGCTGTCGCCGAGGATGAAGCGCTCGCCCGGTTTCAGTTCGACCTTGAGTGCCATGCCGTTGCGTTCCCATGATATGCGCTGCGGAATCATGCGGAGTCTAGCGCGAATCGATGCCGGTTGGCAGGCCAATCGGGCTGGGCCCGAAAAGGAACGGCGGGGGCCAGGGCCCCCGCCGTCTTTGGTCGAGCACGGTTTCGCCCGAAGGCGGCGCCGCTTAGCGGAGCAGCGAGAGAACGCTCTGTTCCGACTGGTTGGCCAGCGACAGCGAGGTCGAGGCCAGCGACTGGCGGGTCTGCAGGGCGAGCAGGTTGGCCGCTTCGACGTTGGTGTCGGCCAGGGTCAGGTTGCCGGCACCCGCTTCCAACACGTTGATCATGTTGTTGGTGAAGTCCTGGCGGTTCTGCACGACCGAGAGGTTCGCACCGAAGGTCGAGGACTGCTTGCGGAGCGTCGAGGTTGCCGTGTTCAGCAGCGTGACATCGGCGTCGATGTCGGAGAAGGTCGTCTCCGTCAGGCCGAGACCCGACGCGTTGAACGTCACGCCCGTGATGTCCAGCTTGGACGTGCTGCTTTCGTTGAACATCACCGACAGGTTGTTGCCAGCCAGCAGGTTGATGCCGTTGAAGCTTGCGTCGGTCGACATCTGGTCGATCTGGGCCAGCAGGTTGTTGTAGTCGGTGGCGAAGGTCGACTTGGCTTCCGCCAGCGTCTCGCCGTTCTGGCCCTGCGTGCCGGAGGTGGCGATGCCGAAGCCGGCCGCGCCGGTGGCCGCCGCTGTGCCCGCGATCGTCAGGTTTTCACCCGAGGCGACCGAGAAGCTGAGGTCGCCGCCCGAACGTTCGACCGTCAGACCGGCCAGCGTGCCGCCAGCCGAGACGTAACCCGCGAGTTCGGTTTCGATGGCCGCGGCCGAAGAGGCGGCCGAAGCATAGGTCGCCGTGCCGAAGACAACGCTGACGGCGGACGCCGTGCCGATCTGGAAGGTGACCGTGCGGGCGCCGGCCGTGCCGGCGATCGCGGCCGCTTCGGCCGTCTTGTCGAGGGTTGTCGTCGTCGCCTTGGCCTGGAGGGCCTGGTTGGCAACCGACTTGGCCTGGTCGACCAGCTTCTGGATCGACTTGATGCCTTCATCGGCGGCCTTCAGCGTCTGCACGCCGAGGCTCATCGAGTCGAGCAGGGCGCTCATGTCCGTCGCACGGCTGGAAAGGCCGGCAGCGGTGAAGAAGGACTGCGGATTGTCGAGAGCGCTCGAAACCTTCAAGCCGGTGGCGAGGCGGTTCTGCGTCTGCGCCATCAACGATGCGGTGTTCTGCAGCGTCAGCAGGTTGGTACGCACTGCGCTGGAAATGGTGATATCACCCATAGTTCAGTTCCTTTCCTAGGACCTAGTTCGCCGGCTCTTTCTGAGCCATGACGGGATCATGCCGCCGTCTCCGTTAAGGGGCGGTAAAACGAGTCATTTTTTTTGTTATCATTCGAAAAATGTTTCCGATCATTTGAATAAAGTCCTTCGCGTTGCCCCAGTACGGGACGGACGAACGAAAAAGGCGGGTCCGCAGACCCGCCTTTGTCATCGAAGATTATTGTTGTCAGCGGCTAACCGAAGAGACGCAGCACGCCCTGTTCGGCCTGGTTGGCCAGCGAGAGCGCGGTGGTGCCGAGCTGCTGGCGCGTCTGCAGGGCCAGCATCTTGGCGCCTTCCTCATTGGTGTCGGCGACGGTGAGGTTCGATGCGCCCGATTCCAGCGTGTTGATCAGCGACTTGGTGAAATCCTGGCGGATCTGCACGACGCCGAGATTGGCACCGAAGGTCGAAGCCTGCTGGCGCAGCGTGTTGGTGGCGGCGTTCAAATTCTCGACGAAGGCCTTGATTTCGGCATCGGCCGCGAAGCCGTGATCGCCGGAGGTGTAGCCGACTTCGCCGATGTTCAGCGCGCCATCCGGTGTCAGGGTCACGCCCTGGATGTCGAGCTGGCTGGTCTGCTCGGTGTTGAAGAAGACGCTGAGCAGGTCGTTGCCCTTCAGCAGGTTGACGCCCTTGTAGCTTGCGTCGCCGGCCAACTGGTCGATCTGTTCGCGCAGATTGTTGAAGTCACGCTCGAACTTGTCGCGATTGACGCCGTCGGTCGCCGTGGTGCGGCTGCCGAGCAGGGCATCGAGAGCGACCGGCGTACCGCCGTTGTCGGCGGCGATTTCGATGTCGCGGCCCGTTGCGGCCGTGAACTGCAGCTGGCCGTCGGCATTGAGCGTGGCGGCAAGCGGTTCGTCGCCGTTGAAGGTTGCGCCGACCCAGTTCATCAGATCGGTCACTGTCGAGACCTGGGCACCGCCGGTGCCGATGGTGACAGCGTTGGTCACGTCGCCGACCGTGATGGTGATCTGATGGCCCGTGGCCAGATTGGCAAGGCTCGCCAGCGTGACGCCGCCGGTCAATGCCGTTGTCTGGTTGCCGGTCAGGACGGTTGCCTTGACCTTGGTTTCAAGCGCCTGGTTGGCGACCGCTTTCATGCTGTCGACCAGCTTCAGGATCGACTTGATGCCCTGATCGGCCGCTTCGAGCGTCTGTACCGCCTGGCCCATCGAGTCGAGCAGGTTGTTCAGATCGGACGCGCGGTTGTTGAGGCCCTGAGCCGTGAAGAAGGACGTCGGGCTGTCGATTGCGCTGCGGACTTTCAGGCCCGTTGCGAGGCGCAACTGGGATTCGTCGAGCAGCCTCGCAGTATTCTGCATGCTGAGCAGATTTGACCGGATCGCACCGGAAAGGACCACATCAGCCATTGTCTCTACCCTCCAGGGTTTGGCTCGGCCGTCTCATGGCGGCACGGGCACTACACTCGGCATTAATCATTAATTCGACGTAAACAGTCCTGACTGTCTTTCGATTTGACCGACGCACCGCCGATTGAAGGCCGTCTGTCTCTTCGCCGTCGAACCGGGGGCATTGGGCAATCTCTGTGACCGTTCCGCACCCGCGATTTCGTCTGCCTGCTTCTTCGCAAAGGCCGGGCCAAAAAAAACTGTATGAAAATCAATAGCTTAGTTCTGGTGCGGCCCGGCGGGGCTGGCAGGAACTGCCGCGAAGGGGAAAGTTTTGCCGGGCAGACGACGCTTCAGACAGCAAGAAAGGTGCGCAGTTCCGTCACGATGGGTTTCACGAAACCGGTGCCGGCGCCGCTATCGCCGATCGTGTAACAGCGCGTCTGCGGGAACCAGGGCAGGCGGCCGCTGCCGAGCATCGGCCAGTCGGTGCGCCTGTAGTGGAAGCAGGGACGGTTCAGGGCGCCGGTCATCATGGCCGGGAAGCTGGCCGGCGCGACCACGGCATCCATGCCGGCGGTCAGGGCGGCGACGCCTTCAAGATCGTCGCGCAGATCGAGGCCGGGCATGCGGTGCAGGGTCAGACCATGATCGCGCTGCAGGGCTTCGGCCTCGGCCGAAACGTCGGTGTATTGCAGATTGACGACGGCCGCGCCTTCGATGGCAAAGAGATCTTTCCAGTCGGCGAGCCTGGTGTAGTTGAGCGAACGGACATCGTCGACAGTGCCGGAAGTCCAGGAGATGCCGATCTTCGGGCCGGCGCCCAGCGTGTCGAGCCAGGCGCGGCATTCGGCGAGACGGGCCGGATCGGGCTGCAGCGCCGGGCCGGCATCGGGGAAGGCCGCGAGGCTGCGGCGCAACTGCGCGGCGACAAGGCCCGCCGGGGCAGTGTAGTCGAAATCGACCTCGCCGTAATTGCCGAGACCCGTCGAGGTCCATGTTTCGGCGCGCACCGTCGCCTGCGGCCAGGTTCGCTGGTAGAGGGAGACCAGGCGCCGTTCGGTTTCGATGATGACATGACCGGCGCGGGCGATCAGGTCGGTGTAGCAGGTCGAGAAGATCAAATCGTCGCCGAGGCCCTGTTCGCGCCAGACCATGATGGTCTTGTCCGTCAGATCCTGGCCTTCCCAGATCAGTCCCGGAAAGGGGCGCCAGGGCTGGCGCTGGCCGCAGGCAAAGCCGAAGCCGTACATGTCCCAGCCGGCCTCGATTTCGCCGACGGTCAACAGGGTGCGCGCGAGGTTCCAGCGGGCCGCATCGGATTCCGGGTCGAGGGTCAGCGCCTGTTGCAGCGCCGGCAGCGCTTCGCGGTGCCGGCCCATGATTTCGAAGAGCGCGGCAAGATTGGTCCAGGTCTGGGAGAGGTTCGGGTTGAGTTCGATGGCGCGGCGATAGCAGGCCAGCGCCTCATCGCGCAGCCGCGTTCCCGTCAGCATCTTGCCGAGATTGCCATAGGCCTTGGCCGAGTTCGGGTCGATCTCGATAGCGCGCGAGAGCAGATCGATGGCCTTCTGGATGTCGCCCTGGTCGCCGACGACATTGGCGAGGTTGATCAGCGACGACGACTTGTCAGGCGCGATTTCCAGTGCGCGCTCATAAAGTGAGCGGGCCTGCTGAAGATATTTCACGGTGGTGCAGAGACCGGCCAGATCGAAGAGCCATGCCTCGTCGCCCACAGGCGCATCAGCCGCGGCACGGTCGAGCGTCGCGATCGCTTCCTGCTGTCTCTTCTGTGCAATCAGGCATTGAGTCAGGCCGGTCAGGGCGCCCAGATGGCGCGGGTCGAATGCCAGGACCTTGCGGTAGCGCTGTTCGGCTTCGGCGAAGCGTTCGCGCGCCTGGAGGCGCTGACCCTGGGCAAAGCGCTTTTCGATGTCGTCGCCTGCCGCGACGCGCTGCTTCTTCAGTGCAGACATGCCGGCTGTCGCCCCCGTCTCCTGCCGTATCGGCCGATTGATGATCTATCTGCGCCCCAACGTGGTTACCACCGGGTTAACGGCGGCGGGCTCAGAAGCGGGCGTCGAGGGTCAAGGCAGCGGGCGTGGCGGCGTTGCCCGGGCGGCGGGCGGCCGGCGTGGCGTCGCGGCCATAGCCCAGCGTCGGCGCGGCGCGCTCATTCATGGCATTGGCGACCATGCGGATCAGGCCTTCGGAGACCGAACGCGCGGCGGTCAGCGCCTCGCCATTTTCGGCGAGGGCGCGATCGAGCTCGACCATCGCCGCTTTCAGTTTCGAGACGCGTTCGGCCGGGGCGCGGTCGATCAGGTCCTTGCGGCGGCGAATGGCGTCGCTGTCCATCGCGTAGTCGTTGGCGATGCGGATCTTGTCGGACTGCAACGCGGCCACTTCGGCCTGGGCACGGGCGCGCAGCAAGGCGGTTTCGCGCCGGACGATATCGGTCAGGGCGAGCGTCAGTTCGAGCATGCGCTCGACCAGATCGGCGGGGGCCAGCGTTTCGGCGGCGATGCGGCGGGCGGGGGCGGTCATCGGGGCTGCTCCTGCATCTTCAGAATTTCGCGATAGACGGAATCGGCCAGGCCGATGCCGCCGCCTTTTGTCATTTCGCGGCCATATTGCTCAACCAGCAGCGAGCGGAACATGCCTTCACCCGGACCGCCGCCAAAGGCGCTGTCTTCGCCGGTGCCCGCGAACATCGGCTGCAGCAGCACCGAGACGAACTGGGCCTCGAAGTCGCGTGCGGTTTCCCAGACACGCGGGTCGCGCGTTTCGGCGCCGCGCGGCGCCGGCGGCGCGGCAACGGGCTTGAGGGCCGGGGGCAGGGCGGCGATGTCCATTACATCACCTCGATTTCGGCCTGCAGCGCACCGGCCGACTTGATGGCCTGCAGGATGGTGATCATGTCGCGCGGGCTGACACCCAGCGCATTGAGGCCGTCGACGAGTTCCTTGAGGCTGATGCTGCCGTCGATGATGCCGAGCTGCCTGCCGCCTTCCTCGTCGACCTCGACGTCGGTACGCGGCACGACGACGGTGTCGCCCTGGGTGGCGAAGGGGTTGGGCTGGCTGACCTGCGGCGTCTCGTTGACCGAAATGGTCAGGTTGCCCTGGGCGATGGCGACCTGGCTGACGCGGACATCCTGGCCCATCACGATGACGCCGGAAGCCTCGTCGATGACGACGCGGGCGGCGAGATCGGGCTGGACGCGCAATTGTTCGATGTCGGTCAACAGGCCGACCACGCCGCCGCGATAGCCGGCCGGTACGGTGAGCTGGACGGTGGTCGGGTTGTCGGCGCGGGCGGTGCCGAGGCCGAGATAGGTGTTGATGGCGGCGGCGACGCGCTGGGCCGTGGTCAGATCCGGATTGCGCAGCGAAAGGCGCAGCGCGCGCAGATCGGCCAGCTGGAACTCAAGCTCGCGTTCGACGATGGCGCCATTGGCGATGCGGGCGTTGGTCGGCACGCCACGGACGACCGAGGCGCCTTCGCCCTTGGCCGCGAAGCCGCCGGTGGCGACCGAGCCCTGTGCGACCGCATAGACCTGACCGTCGGCGCCCATCAGCGGTGTCACCAGAAGGACGCCACCCTGCAGGTTGGTGGCATCGCCCAGCGCCGAGACCGTCACGTCGATGCGGGTGCCCTGGGCGGCGAAGGCCGGCAGGTTGGCCGAGACCATGACGGCGGCGACATTGGCGGTTTTCAGTGTCGTGCCGCGGGTGTTGACTCCGAGGCGCTCGAGCATGCCGATCAGGCTCTGCTGAGTGAAGGGGGCGTTGCGCAGCGTGTCGCCGGTGCCGTTGAGGCCGACGACAAGGCCGTAGCCGACCAGCATGTTGTCGCGGATGCCCTCGACATCGACGATGTCCTTGATGCGCGAGCTGGCCTGAGCCGCGACCGGCAGCGTGGCGGTCAGAAGGACGGCGGCAAGCAGGAGCGTCAGGGCGGCACGGAGATGGTGGGCAAGGAGCCGGAACATGGAACAACCGATCAATCGCTGCGATACGGCGTTCTTCTAGCGAAACACATGCCATGGCCGGTTTTCTCTCAAGCCATTGATTTGTATTGTGATTTTCTTGCGGATCGGCTGCCTGGCCGGTCCGGCGGGGCAGCTCCTGCCGCCGGGCGGCAATTCCTGCCGATGGCGCCTGGCGGCAGCGGGATATGCTTAACCCTGCCTTAAGACCTGCGCTTCATCCTTGTGGCCGACTACAAGGGACGGATGGTCCGGCCCCGGGGGAGCCAGATGAAGATCGGCAATACCAGAGCCACAACGCAGGGCGGCGGCGCCCGCAGCGGCCCGGTGCGCAGCACCGGGAGCGGCTTCGCACCGGCCGGCGCCGGGGCCATGCGGGGTGCGGCCGGCCTGTCGGGACCGGCCTCGCTTGGGGCTGTCGATGCGCTGCTGGCCCTGCAGGAGACCGGCGCGGCCGATGATGCGCTGCATGCGCCACGCCGCAAGGCGGTCGCCCGGGCCGAGGAAATGCTCGATATTCTCGATGACATCAAGCTGGCCCTGTTGATGGGCCGGGTGCCGAAATCCAAGCTTTCCCGCCTGCTTTCGGTCGTCGAACGGCAGTTGGGCGGGGTCGCCGATCCGGGATTGCGCGAGATTCTCGACCAGATCGAACTGCGGGCCCGGGTCGAACTTGCCAAGTTCGGGACCTATTCCTAGGGCCCGGGTTTCCGGGGCTTTTGCGCGCCTCCGTCGTGCCTCAGATTTCACAGATATTTCACCGATCCGGCAGGGCCGTCTCTGTTGAGAATCGTGTGACCGGTCGCTATAGTCCGGCCCGTTTCCGCAGGGGCTTGTGTCGAAGGAAGATTGTCGCGAATGGCTGTGCGTTTACCCAAGGGCTACATGCCGTCTGACGACGAGCCGTTCATGAACAAGCGGCAGAAGGAATATTTCCGCCGCAAGCTCGAAAATTGGAAAGAGGATATCCTCAAGGAGAACCGCGAGACGCTGCAGCATCTGCAGGATGACAGCGTGCAGCATCCCGATCTGGCCGATCGGGCCTCTTCCGAAACCGAACGCTCGCTCGAACTGCGTACCCGCGACCGGCAACGCAAGCTGGTCGCCAAGATCGATGCGGCCTTGCGCCGGATCGAGGAGGGGACCTACGGCTATTGCGAGGAGACCGGCGAGCCGATCAGCCTGAAGCGCCTCGATGCGCGGCCGATCGCAACGCTGTCGATCGAGGCCCAGGAGCGCCATGAACGGCGCGAGAAGGTCTATCGCGACGATTGATCTGTCGCTGTCCGACGAGAAAAACGCGGCTCCCGGGAGCCGCGTTTTTTGTTGGTGCGGATCTGGCGCGAGGTCAGAACGGCATCAGGATGTCGAAGAGCTGCTGACCGTAGCGGGCCTGCTGAACGTCGGAGATCTGGCCCTGACCGCCATAGGCGATGCGGGCTTCGGCGATCTGGGTGTGCTGGATCGTGTTGACGTTCGAAATGTCTTCGGGACGGACAATGCCGGTGACATCAAGTTCGCGGACCTCGAAATTCACACGTACCTGCTGGCGGCCGGAGATGACGAGGTTGCCGTTCGGCAAGACCTGGGTCACGACGGCCGCGACGGTAAGTTCGATCGTCTCCTTGCGGTCGACCGAGCCAGTGCCGGCGCTGGAACTGCTGGTGCCGAGGCGGGCCAGGTTGGCGTTGTCGACCGCATCGGGAAAGACCTTACCGAGATAGCTCTCATAGCCGAACAGATTGTCGATTCCGGCATCTTCCGAATTGGTACGGCTGCGCCTGGTCGAATTGTCGACCTTGGCGCTGTCGGTGATGTTGATCAGAACTGTCAGGATGTCGCCGACACGCGCGGCGCGCTGGTCGCGGAAGAAGGCACGCGAACCCGATCGCCAGAGCGAATTCGGCTGATAGACGACTTGCTCCGGTGCCGGCATCGGCATCGAGACGCGGGGTTCCACGGTGCCGACCGGCGCCATGTCGGGCGCCTTGCCGATATTGGCGATGCGGTCGGCGGTGTTGCAGCCGGCCAGCGTCGCAGCGACGAGGGCAATGGCAACGAGGCGGTAGGCGGAACTGACGAACATTGACTTGGCCTTTTCGGTCAGAGCTTCTGGTGTCGTGATCAGGAATTGCCAGCGGCGTCGAGGATCGCAGCCGCACGCGCGGCACCCGGCGCATCGATGCGGACCATGTTCGGACCCTCGATGATGCCCTGGATCGTCCGGTTGGAACGGCTGTTGAGGACATTCACCACGTCGCCGACAGCACCGCTGTCGAGCGCCCGTCCACGTGCCGTCAACGTCAGGGCACCGGATACGAATGTCATGTCGACCTGTGCCCCTTTCTCGACGACGAGTGGCGGGCGCATGTCGGAGATGCGCAACGGCTCGCCGGCCCGTGCCGGATTGCGCGGCGACATGCCGACAAGCTGGGGCAGCGAGGTGACGATGTTCTGGCTGACGCGTGTCGAGGGCAGGCGAATCCAGTCGATATCGTTCCGGCGCACGACATCGCCGGGCATGATGTCGCGCGTCAGTACCGGCACATCGAGCACAGGATAGGCGCGGCCTGCGATACGGCGCAGCGGGCTCAGCATGTCGCTGGCGGGCGCGCGGACGATGGCGGAAAAGGCGCCGCTGCGCGGATTGAAGGAAAGCTGCTCGACGTGAACACTGCGTTCGGCGTCCTCGGCGACCTGGATGCCGGCAATGCCACCGGCGAAATCGACCTGCAGGATCGCCGCCGAAGGCAGCGATGTGGACTGCGCTTCAATCGCACCCGCTATCGCCGCGGCGACTTCTTCTTCGGGAACGGAAAGACCGCTGCGGCCGACCACGACATGCGTCAGGCCTGCATTGTTGCGCCATTCGATCCCATTGCGCCGGGCAGCCAGCGAGATGCGAGACACCGAGATCTCGCTCTTGATGCCGGGGGCGGGCGCCTTGGCCACCACGACATGGGCGGCAGGACCCGCATCGTCGAAGAGATCGCCCAGCGTCACCGTTTCGCCGGTGACGGTGACCGCCGGGCGCAGTTCGGCGGCGATAGCGGCGCCGACAAGAAGCATCGCGGCGGTGAGGGTTCCGGTCAGGCAGGCGATACGCATGTACATTGTTCTCACCGCTTATTTGACGTTCGTGGCGACGGACATCATCTCGTCGGAGGCTGTGATGACCTTGGCGTTCATTTCGTAGGCGCGCTGGGCGCTGATCAGCGAGGTGATCTCGCCGACCGCGTTCACGTTCGACGTCTCGAGGAAGCCCTGAAGCACACCGCCAAAACCGGCATTGTTGGGCGTACCGATGAGCGGCGCGCCGCTCGCCGCCGTCTCGAGGAAGAGGTTGTCGCCCTGGGGGTCGAGACCCGCTTCGTTGGCGAAGTTCGCCAGTTCGATCTGGCCGACAACCTGAGAGGCCGTCTGGCCAGGAATCATGACCTGAACCTGGCCGTCGCGGCTGATGGTGATATCGGTCGCCTCGGCCGGAATCGTGATACCGGGGGCCAATGTGTAGCCGTCGGAGGTCACCAGCTGCCCGTCGGCGCTGATCTGGAACGATCCGGCGCGGGTATAGGCGTCTTCACCGCTGGGCAGTTCGACACGGAAATAGCCACGGCCCTGAATGGCAATGTCGAGCTTGTTTTCGGTATTGTCCATGTTGCCCTGCGTCATCACGCGGTAGACCGAACTGGTCTTGACGCCGAGGCCGATCTGCACGCCGGCCGGGACGATGGTGCCAGCATCGGACGAATTGGTGCCGACGCGACGCAGGTTCTGGTAGAGCAGGTCCTGAAACTCCGCCCGCTGACGCTTGAAGCCGCTTGTGCTCATGTTGGCGATGTTGTTGGAGATCACCTCGACATTGAGCTGCTGGGCCATCATGCCGGTGGCGGCGATGCTGAGCGACTGCATGAGACTTGTTCCTTACCCTTGTGTCATCCCGGAGTCCGGCCTCAGGCCGCGCTTCCGAGTTCCTGTATGGCCTTGCGGCGCATCTGATCCGATTGCTCGATAAGTTTCTGCGCGCTCGCATAGGAGCGCGAGACCTCGATCATGTTTGTCATCTCGACGATCGGCTGCACATTCGATCCCTCGAGCGCGCCCTGCACGACATGCGGTTCGTCGATCGGCTGTTCTTCCTGCAGCGTGCTCAACAACGTGCCGCCCGCGTTCTGCATGTTCTGCGGATTCTCGAAGGTCACGACGGACAACTTGCCGCGCAAGCCGAGGCTCGACGAAATGGTGCCATCGCGCGCAATCGTTATGTCCGTTTCATCCTGAGCGAAAAGGATGGGGGCATCGGCGTCGGTCAGCACGGGATCGCCGTTTGCAGTGACGAGCTGACCGGCGTTGTCGAGCCGGAAATGGCCGTTGCGTGTGTAGTAGACGTCGGTCTCCGTCTGGACCCGAAAGAAGCCGTCGCCGGTGATTGCGACGTCGAAGGGGTTGGCCGTCATCTGCAGCGTGCCGTCGCGCAGATTGCGGTGCTGGCCGAAGTCCTGGACGAAAGTGATCTTCGAAGCCTGGCTGCCTTCCGAGGCATCCTTCATGACGTATTGGTCGAACAGCATCGATTCCGACTTGAAGCCGGACGTATTCATGTTCGCCAGATTGTTCGCGATGGTCGACATCTCGCGCGCAACCGCCATTTGGCGCGAAAGAGCTATGAGGAGGGCGTTTTCCATGGCGTGGCTGTTCGTCCGGTTCGGTTGTCGGAATGCGGTTCGATGCTTCCCGCCGACAGATGTGCAGGCCCTGTGCCAGAATAAAAATCGTTTAGAATCAATGGTATAGGATGTTTCTCGCCGCGATTTTCAACGCCGACGGCAGGGAATACCGGGCAGTTTCTGCCGCCTTGCGGTGGCGGCGGCCGGCGCGCGACGCGTTTGAAACCGGATGCCGAGGCCCGGCGGACACAACGCTTCATTAACCAAAGTGAGAGAGCATCGCGTTGTGCCGCAATGAAGCTGCGGCTCAACGGTGGAAGGGGCGCGGATCTCGCGGGCGCAGACGCCACGACATCCATGAGACAGGACAATTCAAGATGGCTGCAGTCGACGCCGAAGTTGCCGAAGACGAGGATGAAGAGGTCGCCGAGGCGCCGGCACGGCGCCGCCTGGCCGGCAAGGTTCTCGTTCTTTATATCGTACTGCCTGTGCTGGTTCTGATCGGCGCGGGAGCCGGTCTCTACATGTCAGGCATTTTCGGCGGTTCGACCGAAGAAGAGCCTGCCGAGGCGGTTGTTGCCGATCCGGTTTTCTACGATCTGCCCGACTTTCTCGTCAATCTCAGCGGACCTCCGCCGGCGCATTATCTCAAGATGCGCGTATCGTTGCAGGTCACCGATGCCGAGGCCGTGAAGCGTCTCGAGATCGAGATGCCGCGCGTGCTTGACGGTTTTCAGACCTTTCTGCGCGATCTGCGGCCGGAAGATCTCGAAGGCTCGCAGGGCATGCTCAATCTCAAGGAAGAGCTGATGCGCCGCCTGACGCTTGCAACGCAGCAACCGCTGGTGACGGACATTCTTTTCCGGGAAATCATCGTTCAGTAAAGGGTTCGGGGACCGATTCATGGCCACCACAGACGTCAACGACGAAGCCGATGCCATGACCGCCGCCGCGCAAGCTGCGGCGAAAGCACCGGAGCGTGTGCTCAACCAGGATGAAATCGACAGTCTGCTCGGCTTCGAGGTCGAAGAGGGTCAGGCTCCCGATCGTCACGGCATCGATGCCATCGTCAATTCGGCGCTGGTATCCTATGAACGCCTGCCGATGCTCGAAATCGTGTTCGACCGGTTGGTCCGGTTGATGACGGTTTCGCTCAGAAACTTCACATCGGACAACGTCGAGGTATCGCTCGACAATGTGTCGTCCATCCGTTTCGGCGATTACCTCAATTCGATTCCGCTGCCGGCCATCCTGGCCGTCTTCCGCGCAAAGCAGTGGGACAATTACGGCATGTTCACGGTCGATTCGAACCTCATCTATTCGATCGTCGACGTTTTGCTCGGCGGGCGCCGCGGTACTGCCGCCATGCGCATCGAGGGCAGGCCCTACACGACCATCGAACTCAACCTCGTACAGCGCATGATCGAAGTCGTTCTGCAGGATGTGCAGGCGGCGTTCGAGCCGCTGTCGCCGGTCACGCTCGAACTGGATCGCATGGAGACAAATCCGCGCTTTGCCGCGATAGCGCGTCCTGCGAATGCCGCCATTCTCGTCAAGTTGCGTGTCGATATGGAGGATCGCGGCGGGCGTATCGAGTTGATGCTTCCCTATGCGACGCTTGAGCCGATCCGCGAACTGCTTCTTCAGATGTTCATGGGCGAGAAGTTCGGCCGCGATTCGATCTGGGAGGAGCATCTCGCCACCGAATTGTGGTCCACGCGCGTACCGCTTGAGGCCGTTCTCGATCAGCAGCAACTTGCATTGCGTGACGTCATGGATTTCCAGGTCGGACAGACGCTGATGTTCAACAACACGCCTGACGGCATGATCGACATGCGCTGCGGCGACGTGCATATAGCCAAGGGACGGATGGGGCGGGTCGGCAATCACGTTGCCGTGCGCGTCGAACAGGCCATGCGCAAACACAAGCGCGTAGCCGAGCCGGAGCCGGAATCCACACCGAAGGCGATCGAGAACCGAATGACGGGAGCTTTCAAATGACCGGTTTTGCGGGCCTGCCATTCGGCGTTCTTCTCGAGGGCGTCGTCTGCCTGTTTCTGATCGCGACAATCATCTATTGCGCCATGCTGGACCGTCGCTTGCGGGCCATGCGATCCGGTCAGGACGGGTTGCGCGATCTTGTTCGCGATCTCAATGCAGCAACCTCGCAAGCGGTTTCCGCCATCGAGAATCTCAAACAGGCCAGTGCTGCCACGGGTGAAGAACTTGGCGAGCGTGTGCGGCGTGCCCGCGCGCTGGCGGACGAACTGGCACTTATGCTCGAGGCAGGTGACCGCATTGCCGACCGGCTTGACCGGAACGACAAGCCGCCTGTTGTCAGGCCGGTTGCCGCCCGAGCAGCTGCCCAGCCGGCTGCCGGTCCGCGCCAGGCTTCCGCAATTGCGTCCCGCGACCCCAATCCCGCGCACGCAACGCATCCGCTTCTGGATGCGTTGAAGCGCGCACGCTGAGGCCACCAAACCCATGCTGGATCGTCTCCGACTGCTGCCGACCGTCATTCTCTGTGCCTCGTTGCTTCTGGGCCTGAAGCTTGCCGATATGGCGACCGGAGGGCCGGGCGCGCGCTCCTTTGCGGGCATTGCGGTTGCGCGGGCCGAGGCGCCTGCGGCCGATCCGGCGGCGTCGACCGACTCCGGGGAACCGGTATCAGCCGGGCTGGATGAACCGACAAGCGAGGCGGCGGCTGCCGGGGCAGAAAATCCTGCAAACTCTGTCGATCCGCGTCTCAGCAAGGCCGAAATGTCCGTTCTCGAAAGCCTGGCGGTCCGGCGCGAAGAACTGAAAAAACGCGCAGAAGCACTGGACATGCGCGAGCAGGTTCTGGCGGCGGCCGAAAAGCGCGTCGAGGAGCGGATTGCCGAGCTCAAGGCGCTGGACGAAAGGATCAATGGCCGTATTTCCGAGATCGACGCGGCCCATGAAGAGAAGATGATGAGCCTGGTTTCGATGTATGAAGGCATGAAGCCGAAGGATGCCGCCCGGATCTTCGAACGGCTCGATATGGGTGTCCTGCTCGACGTCGTCAAACGAATGCAGCCGCGCCGGATGTCGGCGGTACTTGCCGCGATGGACCCGGTGGTTGCCCAGGACCTTACTGTGGAACTGGCGACCGGCGACCGCCTGACCGAAACGCCTCCGCTCATGGATCAGCGTGAGCCGGCCGCGCCGGAAGCGGCCCTTTCCGTGGACAAAAACGCCAGCTAATCCGCGAAAAATCGTGGCTCCTTAAGCACCACTTAACCGACCGGACCGTAGACTGCCCGCATGCCGGCAGAACGCCGGGGGATATTGGCAGAAGCTGCAGGAGCGCGCGCCGGGTGTGAGCGAAATCCATCGACATATGACGGTCGACAAAAGGCATCGCAATCCGGCGTGGCATTGCGGGTTTGCCCGCACGATCGCGTTCGCTTTGCTTCTGGTTCTCGCGCCGCTCGGTGCGTCGGCACAGGTTGCGCCTGAACGCCTCGATCTGATCGAGAAGGACGGCTATGGGCGCATGGTCATTGCGTTTCCGCAGTCCATGCCGAAGCATCGCGTCGAAGTGAATGCCGGCGTTCTCGTGCTTGCCTTTGACAGACCGATCACCATCAATCTCGACGCATTTGTGCACCAGTTGCCGCGCTACATCGCGACGGCTCGCCAGGACGATGATGGCAAGACGCTGCGCTTCGCGCTGAAGGCCGATTTCCGGGCCGACAGCAAACAGGCCGAAAACGCGCTCTATGTCGATCTGCTGCCGCCGCAATGGACAGGTGCTGCGCCCCCCCTGCCGGCCGATGTGGTTGCCCGCGTTGCGGCTGCCGCGGAAGCGAGGAAGAAGGCCGAGGAAGCTGCGACCGTTGCCAAGGCGCAGGGAATCGTCGAGCCGGACGTGCCGCTGCCCAATCTTGCCGTTCGGGTCGGTCGCCACGAGGGCATCACGCGGCTCGTTTTCGACTGGAACCAGCCCGTTCTCTATTCATTGGTGCAAAGGCAGGGGCTGGCGACCATTACCTTCGATCGGACGGCGCGGGTCGATCTGGCGCCATTGCGCGTCGATCCGCCGCCTTATCTGAGCCATGCGACCGCTATCGAGCATGATGGCCGGCTTGCGGTGGTTCTGACCCTGAAGCCTGGAGTCGTCATCAACGATTTCCGTGAAGACATGACGGTCGTTCTCGATCTCAAACCCGGTCATGCGCGTGACAGCGTGCCAGACGCCGTGGCGACGGCGCCGAAGGACATTCGGCCGAATGCCGCGCGGATCGAGCCGGCGGATGATGATGTCGTGCCGGACGAAGCGAGCGTCGTTTCGGCCGTCGAGGTCGAGGACGAAGAAAATTCCGCAGTTTCCGCCGGGAAAGAAAATGCTGTCGCTTCCGGAGGCGAAGAAAATGCTGTTGCATCTGCAACCGTATCGCCGTCCGTCGCCGTGGGGCCGATGCCGCTCGGCACGCGGCCGGTTGGCAAGGCGATTGCCAGGCTGCATCCGGGACGCAGCGGATCCGATATTGTCATTTCATGGCCCGAACCCGTCGGTGCGGCAGTATTCGAGCGGGCGGACCGTTTGTGGATGGTCTTCGACCAGCCCCTGCCGATCGAAATCGAAGCGCTTGTGCCTGACGACAAGGAGGGATGGCCGGCTTCGTTCGGAACGCCCGAAGTGGTCCGCTTCGACGGCGGTGTCGCGCTGTTACTGCCGTTGCTTGAGCGTGTGCTTGTCAGTGTTATGGAAGAGGGGGCCGATTGGCGGATTTCCGCGGGAGAGGTCCTTCAGACAACCGGGCGTCCCATCGCCGTTTCGCGTAACTGGCAGGAGGACGGGCGTGGCAGTGTGACGTTCGACCTGAAGGCCGCGCGCAAGGTGCTCAAATTCGAGGACCGGCTGGTGGGGGACAGGCTGATCGTCGCGACGGCGCTTGGACCGTCGCAGGCCGTGCAGACCTCACACAGTTTCGTCGAGTTCCAGGCACTTCAAACCGCGCAAGGCATTGCGATTGTGCCCATGGCCGACGATTTGAACGTCGCGGCGGCGCCCGACAATGTGGTCGTATCACGCAAGGCCGGTCTGATGCTGTCGGGGGGTACCGCCGACATGATGTCTGGTGGCGTGCTGGCGACCACCACGACATTCCCGGCGGTCATGGACTTTGCCGGATGGCGCGAGGCGCCCGGCGCCACCTTTACGGAGAGGCGTCAGTACCACCTGGACCGCCTGGCCATGGCGTCAACTTCCGACATCGGCGTCTTCCGCTTCGACTATGCCAAATTTCTGCTGGGCTACGGGCTTGCACCCGAAGCACTGTCGGCACTTACCGCCGTGGCAGCTGAAGATTCCTCGCTCGGAAAGGACGCGATATTCCGAGGCGTCAAGGGGGTATCAGAGGCGATGAGCGGCCGTTATATCGACGCAATTCGCAGCCTCAGCGGCAACGGGCTCGACAATATTCCACATGCGGCAGCCTGGCGCGGCCTCGCGCGGGCGCAGCTCGGTCACTGGGATGCCGCACGCACCCAGTTTGCATTGGCCGGCGCCATCATGGATTCCTTCGACGACGACTGGCGGACGATATTCCGTGCCAGAGCAGCGGAGGCCGCGCTGGATGGCGGCGACATCAAAGGTGCACAGCAACATGCGGCACATTTCCCCGAGAATCCGCAAGATCGCCGATCCCGGGCCGAGATTCTGCTGATCGACGCCCTGATTGCCGACCGGATCGGCCGCCATGACGAGGCCCTCATTCGCTACGACCGTGCGATCGAGGATGGATATCCGCCCATTGCCGCCCGCGCCCGTTTCGGCAAGGCGATGCTGCTCCACCTGACTGGCGGGCTCGACAACGAAGCGCTGACGGAGGAACTTGAAAGTCTGCGTTACGCATGGCGCGGCGATGCGCTGGAACTCGAGGTTCTGAGCCAACTGGCAACGCTTCATCTCGATGCGGGGCAGATTGTCGAAGCGCTGAACATCATGCGCATTGCGACGGCAAACTATCCCGACAGCGACCATGCGCATCGCATGAACATGCAGATGTCCGATCTGTTTGCCGATTTCTTTCTTGGTGAAGAGGCAAGCCGTCTTTCGCCCCTGCAGGCACTTGCCTTTTTCGAGAGCTTCAAGGACCTGACGCCGATCGGCCAAAGGGGCGATGAAATGATCCGTCATCTGGCAGAGCGTCTGGTCGAGGCCGATCTGCTGCCGCAGGCGGCACAATTGCTTGACTACCAGGTTGCCAACCGCCTGCATGGCGGCGTCGCCAAGGCGCAGGTTGCCGCGCGGCTGGCCACTATTCTTCTGCTCGACGACAAGCCTGAAAATGCGCTGGCGGCACTGCGGGCCACGCGACAGAACCTGCTGCCCGAGGCGCTTGCCGAGCGTCGTCTGTTGATCGAGGCGCGGGCGCTCGCCGAAACCAAGCAGTATGACTATGCGCTGGATCTGATCGAGGGACGATCCGATGCTTCGTCTCGCGCCTTGCGCGCGGACGTTCTTTGGAATGCGGGACGGTGGGAAGAAACAGGCGCGGCCTTCGAAGCGCTGCTCGGCGAGAGCTGGAAACCCGACGAGCCGCTCGCCGACGAGGTTCGCCTGCAGGTCATGCGCGCCGCTGTTGCCTATTCGCTTGCCGGCGACGAGGATGGCCTGTCGCGGATGCGAACCAAGTTCGGCGCCGCCATGGGCCGCAGTCCGGATGCCGGCGCCTTTGCGGTCGTTTCCGATCCCATTGCCGAGCAGGGCGTCGCCTTCCGCGAACTTGCCAGCCGCATCGCCTCGATCGACACGATGGAACGGTTCGTGGCCTCGCTGAAAGACGATACGCCGCCGGCAATCAACTGAGGATGCGTTGGCCGGCCGGCGATGGCGTCAGGTTCCGAAGCTCTGAACCAGGCTGCCCGCGATCAACGACCATCCATCGACAAGCACGAAGAAGATCAGCTTGAAGGGCAGCGAAATGATGATCGGTGGCAGCATCATCATGCCCATCGACATCAGAACCGACGCGACCACCATGTCGATAATGATGAAGGGCAGGAAGACCAGGAAGCCGATTTCGAAGGCGCGGCGCAATTCGCTGATCATGAAGGCGGGCACCAGAACCTGTAGGCCGATATCTGTGGCCTCCTCCGGTTCGTCGATGTTCGACAGATCGACAAACAGTTTCAGGTCCTGCTTGCGCACCTGCGAGAGCATGAAGGTCTTGAAGGGCTCGCTCGACTTCTCGAAGGCCTCGCCCATTTCCATTTCCTGGTTCATCAGGGGCAGGATGCCGGCGTCATAGGCCTTGGTGAAGGTCGGTGTCATCACGAATGCCGTCAGGAACAGTGCCAGGCTCACCAGTACCGCGTTCGGCGGCGACTGCTGCATGCCCAAGGCCGTTCGCAGCAGCGACAGCACCACGATGATACGCACGAAGGACGTCACCATGATCAGGATCGACGGCGCAAGGCTCAGGATCGTGACCAGGGCGACAATCTGCACCACGTGATCGGTCAGGCCGAGGCCGTCGGACAGGTTGAGGCTGATGCTGTTGGCAAGAGCCGGATCGGCAAGGCCGAATGTCAGCAGGGCGACGGCAAGTCCGGTCGCGCGGCGTCTCCAGCGTGCCGAGATGTCGGGAATACGGATCACGCGCGGCGCTCCTTGATGAAATCGACTATGCGCTGAAACTGAAGAACGGGCGCGGGGGCTTCTGCCGACGCGGTGTCGGCCAGCGCAATCGCGGCCGGCGCGTCGATTCCGCCTTCGATCAGCAATGATTGTTCGCCTCCAAGCAGGATCAGATGTTCCTTGCCGTCGCGGCGGATCAGCAGAAGGCGATGTCTGGCGTCGACAGGCTTGACTTCGACAATGGAAAGACGCCGCTGATTGCCGGTCGCCGTAACGCCGCCGGCGGCAAAACCCAGCCGGCGCGCGACAAGGGCGCAAAGCCCGATCAGGCCGATGATGAAGACGAGTGCAGCTGCAAACCGCAATATCTCGGAGAGTTCCATTCTGCGCATTCCCCACACGAGGGCAGCCTGTCCGGCCGGCCTGTCATGGGAAGAATTTGCCGCGTCAGGCTTAATGCCGGGTTAAGGGCGAGGGAATGCAAGGCCTTGTCTGGTTAGCCAATTCTGAAGTCACCAGGACTATTTTGCCGCGTTAGCACGATCTTAACTCTCGACGGCAAAACTCGGCTTGCCGCCAAGGAATGCGTGGCTTCGGAAACGGTCCCGATTGCGCCGAGAAAAGGGCGCGCGACAGACCGATTGATGGGCACGCGGCTATGACAATCGGCACCCTCCCGATCATCGAGATGATGAAGCAGCGCATGCAATGGCTGACCCAGCGTCAGGAAGTGCTGGCGCAGAACGTCGCCAATGCCGATACGCCCGGCTATACGGCGCGCGACCTCAAGGCGCTCGATTTCGGCGCAATGGTGAAGCGCAGCGGACCGGTGCTGGCGCCTGTGGCGACGCAGGCCCTGCATATCGGCAGTCCGGCGGCCGGTGCCGGAAACGGCTTGCGCCCGGGGCAGGCGACGGGCGGACAGATCGTCAAGCAGCCGGATTTCGAAACGACGCCGGGCGGCAACTCGGTGGTGCTCGAAGAGCAGATGATCAAGGTTGCCGAGACGCAGATGGACTATCAGGCAGTGACCGGACTCTACTCCAAGAGCCTCGGTCTGATCAGGATTGCGCTCGGCCGCTCGTAGGCGTCTGAGCCCGAAGGGACGTATTCGACATGAGCGCCATGGATCTTATCAAGTCGATGATGGTTGCGGCTTCCGGGCTGAAGGCCCAGAGCGGGCGCATGCGCATCATCGCCGAGAATATCGCCAACACGGACTCGGCCGCGCGCATCCCCGGCGGCGATCCCTATCAGCGGCGCATTCCGACATTCCAGCAGAAACTGGACCGCGAAATCGGCACGCATGTCGTGTCGCTCGGCCGGCCGGTGCTGGACCAGGCCGAATTCAAGCTCAAATACATGCCGGGCCATCCCGGTGCCGACGAGAACGGCTACGTCAAGATGCCCAATGTCAACGGCATGGTGGAAGCAATGGACATGCGCGAGGCGCAACGCAGCTACGAAGCCAATCTCAATCTCATCCAGGCATCGCGCCGCATGATCTCGCAGACCATCGATATCCTGCGGAAGTGAAGGGGAGCTAGACGCAAATGAGCATACCTGCCTCTGTTGCCCTCAATGCCTATGCCCGAGCCGCCGGCGCCGGCATGCCGACGCCGCCGGCCGGCGGCGTCAAGGAGGGCGGCGGCTTCGGCGATGTGCTGAAGCAGGCACTGGACGAGGCTGTCGGTACGGCCAAGGGCAGCGAACAGAAGGTCGCCGCGATCACGGCGGGACGCGAGGGTAATATCGTCGATGTCGTGACGGCTGTGGCCGAGGCAGAGGCAACCTTGCAGACGGTGGTGACCGTCCGCGACAAGGTGATCACGGCCTATCAGGAAATCATGCGCATGCCGATCTGACGATCGGCGGCAATCTGGGGCGGGCAGGGGCGTAGCCAAATAATGAGTGGACCGGAAATTCTCGATCTTGCGCGGCAGTCGATCTATGTGTTGCTGCTGCTGGCGGCGCCCCTGATGATCGTCGCGCTGGCGGTCGGTCTCGTGATCGCTCTGCTCCAGGCGCTGACGCAGGTGCAGGAAATGACCCTGGTCTTCGTGCCGAAGATTCTTGCGATCTTCGTCACACTGCTGGTCGCGCTGCCATTCATGGGGTCTTCGCTCGGTGGGTTCATGAGCCTGATCGCGCAGAAGATCGTCTCGGGCTGACGGCGCCGGGACCGACATCATGATCACCATCGACTACCTGCCGCAAACCGCTTTCATCTTCCTGCTGGTCTTCTCGCGTGTCGCGGCCATGTTGATGCTGATGCCGGCGCTCGGCGAGGCGACCATTCCGGCGCAGGCACGTCTGATCATGGCGCTGCTTCTGTCCCTGATCATGATGCCGCTTGTCGCGGACAGTTACGGCACGCTGCCTGAAACCGTTCCGTCGCTGGTTTTCATGGTGCTTCACGAAATCGTTGTCGGGCTCTTCATAGGCAGTGCTGCGCGGCTCGTCATGAGCGCGCTTCATGTCGCCGGCAATATCATTGCGTTGCAGATGAGCCTCGCCTTTGCACAGAATGTCGATCCAACGCAGGGCATGCAGGGCGTGATGATCGCCAATTTCCTGTCGCTGCTGGCGATTACACTGATCTTTGCGACCGGCCTCGATCATCTGCTGATCGCCGCGATGCGCGACAGCTACGAAATCTTTCGTCCCGGCGCTGCCATGCCGATCGGCGATTTCACGCAGATGGTCGTCAAGATCATGTCCGGCGCGTTTCGTCTGGGGTTGCAGCTCGCGGCGCCCTTCCTGGTGTTCGGCCTGATCTTCTATCTGGGAATTGGCATCCTCTCGCGGCTGATGCCGCAGATTCAGATCTTCTTCATTGCGATGCCCGCCAATATCGGTCTCGGGCTGATTCTGCTGATGCTGCTTCTGGGCGCCATGATGACGTGGTTCCTGCAGGAGTTCGAGCAGACCCTTTCCATGTTCGTCGGCTAGGTGGAACGCGCCCATGTCCGAACATGACGATTCAGAAAAAACAGAAGAACCAACACACCGAAAACTTGAAGAAGCCCAGAAGAAGGGCGATGTCGTCAAGAGTCAGGAGATCAGCACCTGGTTCGTGATGCTCGGCGCTGCCGTCGCACTGGCGTTAATGGGAACCGGGACGGCGACCTCGCTCTCGGGCACGCTGAAGATCTTCATTTCGCAACCCGAAGCCATCCCGATGGATGCAGATCACCTGCGCAAGATCTGGCTCGATGTCGGCGGCACGATGTTCAGTGTTCTGTTGGCGCCCTTGTCGGTCCTGATCCTTGCTGCGCTGATCGGGAATGTCATCCAGCATGCGCCGGTCTTCACGGCCGATCGCATGAAACCCAAGCTGTCCAAGATTTCGCCGAAAGAAGGGATGAAGCGTCTTTTTGGTGCAAAAAGCCTGATGAACCTCGCCAAGGGTATCGTCAAGCTCAGCGTTGTCGGCGTCGTTGCCACCCTGATCGTCTGGCCGGAACGCGACCGGCTGGTGTTGATGATGACCTGGGAAATCGCCCAGCTGTTGCCGCTGGTGCGCGAACTGGCGCTGAAGATGTTTGCCGGCGTGATTGCCGTCATGACCGTCGTGGCAGCGCTCGATTATCTGTTCGAGCGGCTGCAATGGATGAAAAAGCAGCGCATGACCGTTCAGGAGGTCAAGGACGAGTACAAGCAGATGGAAGGCGATCCGACGGTCAAGGCCAAGTTGCGCCAGATTCGCGTCGAACGCGGCCGCAAGCGCATGATGGCCGCTGTGCCGACCGCCACCGTCATCATCACCAACCCGACCCATTACGCCGTGGCGCTCAAATACGAGCAGGGCATGGGCGCCCCGACCTGCGTTGCCAAGGGCGTCGACGCGGTTGCCTTCCGCATCCGCGAAGTCGGTCAGGAGCATGATGTGCCGGTCATCGAAAATCCGCCGCTCGCCCGGGCGCTCTATGCGACCGTCGAGATCGATCACGAAATCGATCCGGATCACTACAAGGCGGTCGCGGAGGTGATTGGCTATGTGATGCGGCTTAAGGCTAAGATGAGCGGCGGACGCGGCCGGAAGTGATTCGGGCCGGCGTTGTGCCGTGCCATGCGGCGGACATACCAACAGAACCATGCTGGAGCTGCAAATGGCCGAAACGCCGGCCGATTATGCCGACACGATAGACAATCCGGCCGCCGGTACGGAAACGGCAGGGGGCGAGGCTGGCTGGACGCTGCCGGCCCGGCGATGGATCGTAATCGGGGGTGTCGGGATCGGCGTTGCCACGATGCTGCTCGACGCCGCCGGCGTCCATGCTTTCGGCCTTTCGGGTGCGCTGACCGCTTTCGGCCTGCTGGCAATCGCCGCTGCCGTTCTCTTCAGCTTTTCCGGCGGCGTGGCCGATGCCATGAGCCGCTCGCCGCTGGCGGCAGCCGAAGCGCTGAATGCGCTTCCCGATCCCTGTTATGCGACGGACCGGCGCGGCGCGGTATTGTTTGCCAATGAAGCCTACCGGATGATGACAGGCAGCTTCGATCTCGACCGTCCGGTGCCGCTGGAACGGCTTCTGGCGGGGCGGGGCGACATGGCGGAGACCGCCTTCCGCCTTGCGCAGGCCGCCCGGACGGGCTTTGCCGCCGACGAGGATATCCGGATTGTGACGCCGGGCGGTATCGAGCGCTTCTACAAAGTTGTGGTTCGGCCGCTGAGCGGTGCCGATGGCGGGGCGGTGTGGATGTTCCGCGACCTGACGGCGGAGCGTGATCGCGCGGAATCTGCGGAGCGCACTCATCGTCGCTCGCTTGCCTATCTCGAACACGCGCCGGTTGGCTTCTTTGCGGCCGATGCCAACAGTGGGCGTATTGTCTATCTCAATCCGACGCTCGGGAAATGGCTCGATGTCGAGCCCGCGCGGGTGACAGAACGCGGGCTTACACTTGCCGATCTGGTGCTGGGCGAAGCGCCGGCGTTGACGGAAACGGATAGCGGCCGGGACGGTGAGATGGCGCCGTTCGACCTCGATCTCAAGGGACCGGAAGGGCGTGCTGTGCCGGTGCGCGTCATGCCGAGTCGGCTTGCCGGTGTTGGCGCCCGCCCGGACCGCATCTTCGCGCTGGTCCTCAATCGGACGACGGGCGACAAGGCCGAGGTGACAGCGCGGGACGCCGAGATGCGCTTTGCGCGTTTCTTCAACAATGCGCCGATCGGCATCGCGATGGTCGATCAGGAAGGCAGGATCGACAACGCCAACAGCGCTTTTGTCGGCTATGTGGGTGCCGGAGTCGAACGCGGCATCCGGATTGCCGACCTTGTTGCCGAGGACGACCGCCGCGCTGTCGAGGAATTGCTGGAAGGTGTGCGGTCGGGCCGCCTGTCCGGCGCGCCGGTCGATATCCGCCTTGCGCGCAACACCGAACGGGTCGGCCAGATTTATGCGGCACGCGTCGATGCCGGCGAGGGTGCGTCCCTGGTCGTTTACCTGATCGACGCCACCGAACAGAAGACGCTCGAGATCCAGTTTGCGCAGTCGCAGAAGATGCAGGCCGTCGGCCAGCTTGCGGGCGGCGTGGCGCATGACTTCAACAACCTGCTGACGGCGATCATTGGCTTCTGCGATCTGCTGCTGGCGCGGCACCAGGCTGGCGATCCGTCCTTTGCCGATGTCGTTCAGATCAAGCAGAACGCCAATCGCGCCGCCAATCTGACGCGCCAGCTTCTGGCCTTCTCGCGGCGCCAGACGCTGCGGCCCAAGGTTCTTTCGTTGACCGATGCGCTGGCTGAACTGCAGAACCTGCTGGCGCGGCTGCTGACTGAAAAAGTTGAGCTCAAGATCGTGCATGGCCGCGATCTCGGTCTCGTCAAGGTCGACCAGAACCAGCTGGAACAGGTCGTCATCAATCTTGCTGTCAATGCGCGGGATGCGATGCCGGACGAAGGCGGGCGCCTCACCATCCGGACCGCCAATGTCTCGGAAGCCGACAGCCGGGCGCTGGATCACGCGCTGATGCCGCATGGCGAATATGTGCTGATCGAGGTTGCCGATACAGGGCATGGCATTCCGAAGGAAAATCTCGGCAAGATTTTCGAACCCTTCTACACGACCAAGGATCCGTCCAAGGGAACCGGCCTCGGTCTCTCGACGGTCTACGGCATCGTCAAGCAGACCGGCGGCTTCATTTTTCCCTATTCGACAGTCGGCAAGGGTACGACCTTCCGCATCTACCTGCCGCGCTATGTCGAGACGGCTGCCGATCGAAAGCAGGAGGAAATCTCGCTGGCCGCCGCGCCGCCGGAGCCGTCCGATCTCACCGGCAAGGGCACGATCCTGCTGGTCGAGGACGAGGATGCCGTGCGCACCTTTGCTGCGCGCGCGCTGGCGACACGAGGCTATGAAGTGCTTCAGGCTGAAAGCGGCGAGGCGGCGCTTGCGGTTGTTGACGCTTATGACGGACGAATCGATCTGGTGGTCTCGGACGTCGTGATGCCCAACATGGACGGACCGACCATGGCCAAGGAGTTGAAGCACAAGCTTCCGGGGACGCCGATCATTTTCGTCTCGGGCTATGCGGAGGACGCTTTTGCCAAGAGCCTCGATCCGGCGCAGGAGTTCCACTTCCTGCCGAAACCCTTCTCGCTGAAGCAGCTGGCTGCGGCCGTCAAGGAAGTGATGAAGGCTCCGTGATGCGCCTTCGCACTGGCCTTGCATTAACTGAGCGGTTAGCCTTCGGCCGAGTTAATGTGGTCCGGGGTGGTATACCGCATGTCGGCTGATCTCAATTCCCTCGAGCCGGGCAGTTCACGGCCCGTCGGCAGCGGCGCGGAGAATCACCGCGCAGCGCTGGCCATTGCGCGCCGGCATATGGGCCATGTGGCCTGGCCGACCGTTCTGATGGTGCTCGGCTCGCTGACGGGTCTTGCGCTGTCGACCTCGGCGGCGCTGGCCGGCCTGTGGCCGATGTGGGCGGCCATGCTCGTCAATGCCTATCTGCTTCTGATGCAGTTCATGGCCGTTCATGAAGGGCTGCACGAGGCGATCTCGGGTGACGACAAGCGTTTCAAGTGGCTCAATGACGGCTTGGCCTGGGTCGGCGGCATCGCGACGCTGATCCCCTATCGCGGCTATGACGTGATGCATCTCGTGCATCATCGCTATACCAACGATTTCGAACGCGATCCCGACACATGGTGCGCTGGGCGCAACCCGCTGCTGTTGATCCTGCGGTTCCTTACGCAGACGCCGCATTACGTCTTCCTGATGACAAAGTTCGGCATGTGGAAGGACCCGGTGCAGCGCCGGCCCTATTTCATTGCAGCCTCGCATCACCTGATTGCCTGGACGCTGGTGGCGCTGGGCTTCGTCTATGGCTTCGCCTATGAAATCCTGATGCTGTGGATTTTCCCGACGTTCCTCAACGTGGCGCTGATCGGGCTGATCTTCAATTATCTGCCGCACCGGCCACATCTGGCGCGGGAACGCTACAAGGACACCAGCGTTTTTCTCTTGCCCCGCGCCATTCATCGGCTGGTCACGATGCTCGACATGTATCAGACCTATCACCTCATCCATCATCTCTTTCCGCGCATTCCCTTCTACCGCATCGGTCGCGCCTTCGATGAGATGCGTCCGATCCTGGAGGCGGAAGGGGCGACGATTCACGACTGGACGGATGCCTGGGACCGCAGCCGGTCGGGCGTCGTGTCGGGTGGGTAAGCGGTCCGGGCTCGGAGCGGCGGCGGCCGTCGATGTTCCGTGGTGGAAAAACTGGAACTTCCCACGAACATGAATCTGATTTCCTAATAAATTCAGGTATTTAAAAATTCGATTGCCAACAAGAACAAAACCGGTACATTAACCGCATTGCACGACTCGGCGGGCAATGGAATAAGGGGAAACCGGTGATGTCGAAGAATGTTGTGAGCCTCGTGAAAGACGATAGCGACAAGAAAAAGGCGCTGGACGCCGCACTGAGCCAGATCGAGCGGTCGTTCGGCAAGGGCTCCATCATGCGCCTCGGCAAGAACGAGCAGGTGGTCGAGATCGAGGCGATTTCGACCGGGTCGCTCGGCCTCGACATTGCGCTCGGAATCGGCGGCTTGCCGCGCGGGCGGGTCATCGAAATCTACGGTCCGGAATCCTCCGGCAAGACCACGCTGGCGCTGCAGACCATTGCCGAGGCCCAGAAGAAGGGCGGCGTCTGCGCCTTTATCGACGCCGAACATGCGCTCGACCCGATTTACGCCCGCAAGCTCGGTGTGCAGCTCGACGAACTCCTGATTTCCCAGCCCGATACCGGCGAGCAGGCGCTCGAGATCGCCGACACGCTGGTGCGGTCGAGTGCCGTCGATGTGCTGGTGGTCGACTCGGTGGCGGCGCTGACGCCCAAGGCCGAGCTCGAAGGTGAAATGGGCGACAGCCTGCCCGGTCTTCAGGCGCGGCTGATGAGCCAGGCGCTTCGGAAGCTCACCGCCTCGATTTCCAAATCGAACACGATGGTCATTTTCATCAACCAGATCCGCATGAAGATCGGCGTGATGTTCGGCAGCCCCGAAACCACCACCGGCGGCAATGCGCTGAAATTCTATGCGTCCGTCCGGCTCGATATCCGCCGCATCGGCGCGATCAAGGAACGCGACGAAGTGGTCGGCAACCAGACCCGCGTCAAGGTCGTCAAGAACAAGGTGGCGCCACCCTTCAAGCAGGTCGAGTTCGACATCATGTATGGCGAGGGCATCTCGAAGATGGGCGAGCTCGTCGATCTCGGAGTCAAGGCCGGCATTGTCGAGAAATCCGGTTCCTGGTTTTCCTATAACAGCCAGCGCATCGGGCAGGGCCGCGAGAACGCCAAGCAGTTTCTCAGGGACAATCCCGACATGGCGGCCGAAATCGAAGCCTCCATCCGCCAGAATGCCGGCCTGATTGCCGAGCAGATCATGGAAATCGAGCCCGGCCGCGATGACGAGGATGGCGATCTGGAAGCCAGCGCCTGACCCCATATCTCATGGTTCCTGATGAGAGCCGAAGCGGCGCCGGGTACCCTCCGGCGCCGTTTTCATTTTGGGGGCGGGGTCCCCGCCAGCCTTCGCGAGACTGGTTCCGGTGGCTTTCTGGACAGTCGACGGGGCGACAGGTAAAAGCTGGGGCACTGTATTTTTCCGGATAATCGGGGGATAAACGGGCGGATGGGCGGCTCCGGCCGCGTGACGCTCCTGTGCCCCGGAGCCCGTACGCGAGACGAGCAAGATCATGGCCGGCCTCAACGAGATCAGAACGAAGTACCTGGAGTTTTTCCGTGCGCAGGGCCATGAGGTCGTGGCTTCGGGCCCGCTCGTGCCCAACAACGATCCGACGCTGCTCTTCACCAATGCGGGTATGGTGCCGTTCAAGAATGTCTTCACAGGTCAGGAAAAGCGTCCCTATGTGCGCGCGGCATCGTCGCAGAAATGCGTGCGGGCGGGCGGCAAGCACAACGACCTCGACAATGTCGGCTACACGGCGCGGCATCACACCTTCTTCGAGATGCTCGGCAATTTCTCCTTCGGGGACTATTTCAAGGCCGAAGCGATCGAGTTCGCATGGACGCTGGTGACGAGGGAATTCGGCCTGCCGAAAGAGCGGCTGATGGCGACCGTCTATGCCGACGATGACGAGGCCTTCGGTCTCTGGCGCAAGATTGCCGGTTTGCCCGAGAGCCGCATCATCCGGATCGGCACTTCGGACAATTTCTGGTCGATGGGTGACACGGGCCCCTGCGGCCCCTGTTCCGAGATATTTTTCGATCATGGCGACAGGATTCCGGGCGGTCCGCCCGGCAGTCCCGATGAGGACGGCGACCGTTTCATCGAGATCTGGAATCTCGTCTTCATGCAGTATGATCAGCAGGCCGATGGCAGGCGTCTCGACCTGCCCAGACCCTCGATCGACACGGGTATGGGGCTCGAGCGCATCGCCGCCGTGCTGCAGGGCACACATGACAATTATGCGACCGACCTGATGCGCGCGCTGATTGTCGCTTCTGCCGAGGCATCGAAAAGCGATCCCGACGGGCCGCATGCGGTCAGTCATCGCGTCATCGCCGACCATTTGCGGGCAAGCTCGTTCCTTCTTGCCGACGGCGTCATGCCCTCCAACGAGGGCCGTGGTTACGTGCTGCGCCGGATCATGCGCCGCGCGATGCGCCACGCACAGCTTGTCGGCGTTGCCGAACCTTTGATGTGGCGTCTCGTGCCGGCGCTGGTACGGCAGATGGGAGACGCCTATCCTGAACTTCGCCGTGCCGAGCCGCTCGTCACCGAAACGCTGAAGCTCGAGGAGACCCGGTTCCGCGAAACGCTCGTCCGCGGGCTGAAACTGCTCGACGAAGAGGTCGAGAAGCAACAGGGCAGGGGCGTGTTGCCTGGCGACGTTGCCTTCAAGCTTTACGATACCTACGGTTTTCCGCTCGATCTGACGCAGGACGCGCTGCGCTCGCGCGGCATGAGCGTCGATCAGGCAGGCTTCGATACGGCGATGGCCAAGCAGCGCCAGGATGCGCGCGCCGCCTGGTCGGGTTCCGGCGAGAAGGCGACCGAGGCCGTCTGGTTCGAACTGCGCGAACAGCATGGCGCCACCGAGTTTCTCGGCTACGAAACCGAGAATGCCGAAGGCAAGATCGTGGCGATTGTCGTCGACGGTCAGCCGGTGGCGGAGATTGCGGCAGGCGCCGAAGCCGCCATTATCGCCAACCAGACACCCTTCTACGCCGAATCGGGCGGGCAGGTCGGCGACAGCGGCGTTCTCTTCACACCGGCGGGCGCCGAATTTCCGGTCAGCGACACCGTGAAGAAGCTTGGCGACATGCATGTGCATATCGGCAGGCTCGCGCGCGGCAATCTCAGGGTCGGCGATATCGTCGAGATGAAGGTCGATGGCGGGGTGCGCAGCGCGACGCGGGCCAATCACTCGGCGACGCATCTGGTGCATGAGGCGCTGCGTCGTGTCCTGGGTCCGCACGTTACGCAGAAAGGTTCGATGGTTGGACCGGAGCGGCTGCGTTTCGACTTTTCGCATCCGAAGCCGATGACGGCAGCCGAGATCGCCGAAGTGGAGGTGATCGTCAATCGCATTATCCGACAGAACACCGAAGTGTCGACGCGGCTGATGACGCCCGAACAGGCGATCGATGCCGGTGCGCTGGCCCTGTTCGGCGAGAAATATGGTGCCGAGGTGCGCGTCCTGGCCATGGGCGTCGATGCCGAAAAGGACAATGGCGTCTATTCGGTCGAACTCTGCGGCGGCACACATGTGCGTCGTGTCGGCGATATCGCGATCTTCAAGATCGTCAGCGAGAGTGCGGTTGCCTCGGGCATCCGGCGTATCGAGGCACTGACGGGCGAGGGCGCGCGGCGTTATCTGGTCGAACAGGAACGTATCGCGAAGGACGCGGCTGCCGCTCTGAAGATTGCACCGGAGGATCTGCCGGCGCGCGTCGTCTCGCTGATGGATGAGCGCAAGCGACTCGAGCGCGAACTGGCCGAGGCGAAGAAGAGGCTCGCCATGGGTGGCGGCACTGCCGGGACGGCGTCGGAATCACCCGTCGAGGAGATCGGCGGCATCAAACTGGTCGCGCGCAAGCTCGACGGGGTCAATCCGAAGGATCTGCGTGGACTGGTCGACGAGGCCAAGAAGCAGGTCGGATCCGGCGTCGTTGCGCTGGTGGCTGTCAGCGAGGACGGCAAGGGCGCCATTGCAATTGGCGTCACGGCGGATCTTGTGGCCCGCTTCAATGCCGTCGAACTGGTCAAGGCCGGCGCGGCCGCCATGGGCGGCGCGGGCGGCGGGGGGCGACCCGATATGGCGCAGGCCGGCGGTCCGGAGGGTGCGAAGGCTGCAGCCGCACTCGACGCAGTGCGAGCGACGGTCGAAGGGCTTGCGGGCGCCGCCTAGACGAGACCCTGTTTTGTCAGCGCCTTGTTGAGGTTCTCTGCCACCTTGTCGAGGAAGCCTTCCGTCGACAGCCAGGATTGTTCGGAGCCGACCAGCAGCGCCAGGTCCTTGGTCATGTAACCGCTCTCGACGGTCGAGACGCAGACCTTTTCGAGCGTTGCGGCGAATTTCGCCAGGGCGTCATTGCCGTCGAGCTTGGCGCGATGCGAGAGACCGCGTGTCCAGGCGAAGATCGAGGCGATCGAGTTGGTCGAGGTTTCCTCGCCGCGCTGATGGGCGCGGTAATGGCGCGTCACGGTGCCGTGCGCGGCTTCGGCTTCCATGATCTTGCCATCCGGCGTCAGCAGCACCGAAGTCATCAGGCCGAGCGAACCGAAGCCCTGTGCGACCGAGTCCGACTGCACGTCGCCATCGTAATTCTTGCAGGCCCAGACATAGCCACCCGACCATTTCATCGACGAGGCCACCATGTCGTCGATCAGACGATGCTCATAGGTGATCTTTGCCGCTTCGAAATCGGCCTTGAATTCCTTCTCGTAAATCTCCTGGAAGAGATTCTTGAAGCGGCCGTCATAGGTCTTGAGGATCGTGTTCTTGGTGGACAGGTAGACCGGATATTTGCGGTCGAGACCGAACTTCATGCAGGCGCGGGCGAAGTCGCGGATGCTGTCGTCGAGATTGTACATGCCCATGGCGACGCCGGATGAGGGGAAGTCGAAGATCTCTTCCTCGATCGTGTCCTTGCCATCGTCCGACACCCACTTCATCGTCAGCTTTCCCTTGCCTGGGATCAGCATGTCGGTGGCGCGGTACTGGTCGCCGAAGGCATGACGGCCGATCACGATCGGTTCGGTCCAGCCCGGCACAAGGCGCGGGATGTTGCGGCAGATGATCGGCTCGCGAAACACCGTGCCGCCGAGAATGTTGCGGATCGTGCCGTTGGGCGACCGCCACATCTTCTTCAGTTTGAACTCGTCGACGCGCGCCTCGTCGGGCGTGATGGTCGCGCATTTGACGCCAACCCCGTGGCGCTTGATTGCCTCGGCAGATTCGACTGTCACCCGGTCGTCGGTGTCGTCGCGATGCTCCATGCCGAGGTCGTAATAGTCGAGATCGAGATCGAGATAGGGGAAGATCAGCTTGTCCTTGATCATCTGCCAGATGATCCGGGTCATCTCATCGCCATCGAGATCGACCACGGGGTTTGCGACTTTGATCTTCGGCATGGGGGGTCCTTCGAGACGTGTAACGGGCGGGGGGCAGGCGTGCGTGGCGCCGGCGCAGAACGAGCCTCTTCCGTATAACATTGCAGGCCGATTGATTAAAGGCAGGCAATCGCTTATTGACGCTCGCCGACTTCCCTAACGGAAACCATCTGCCCATGGCCGGAACCGATCAGACCAGGCGAGACGAAGCCCCGCGCGAGGCGGGTCCTGCCGTGATTCTGGTGGCGCCCCAGCTTGGCGAGAATATCGGCACGGCGGCGCGCGCCATGCTCAATTTCGGCCTGACCGATCTCCGGCTGGTGCGGCCGCGCGACGGCTGGCCCAATGAGCGGGCCCGTGCGGCGGCGTCGGGTGCCGATGTCGTGATCGACGGTGCGCGGGTGTTCGACACGACGGCCGATGCCGTCGCCGATCTCGATTATGTCATTGCGACGACGGCGCGCGCGCGCGACATGGTCAAGCCGATCCACACACCGGCTATGGCGGCGGGCGCATTGCGGCAGGCAATCGGCGGCGGGCAGGCGGGGCTGCTTTTCGGGCCGGAGCGCACCGGCCTCGAAAACGATGACCTGGCGCTTGCCGATGCGCTGATGATGGTGCCGGTCAATCCGGCCTTCGCCTCGCTCAATCTTGCTCAATGCGTGCTGCTGATGTCGTATGAATGGCACAAGGCGGGCGACGCGACCGCGCCGACGCGGATCGACTACCAGCAGACGCGGCCGGCCAGCAAGGCGGAGCTTGTCGGCTTCTTCACCCATCTCGAGAGTGAACTCGACCGTTTCGGCTTCCTGAAGCCGCCGGAAAAACGCCCCTCCATGGTGCGCAATCTGCGCAACATGTTCCAGCGGGCGGGCCTGACCGAGCAGGAGGTCCGCACGCTCAGGGGTGTTGTGGCGGCGCTGACAAGGCGGGTGCCGAAGGGCGAGGGGCCCGAGGACAAATAGGGCCTGGGCGGGCCGATTTTTTCGAGCGTTTTGAGTGGTTTGACAGGGCGGGTCCCCCGCGCTAAAACCCGCCTCGAAACGGGCTCCCGGCTTTGGGGGCCCGGTTTTCATTGAAGAGTTACGCACCCGCGGGTCCGGCGACGCTTGTAGCCGGTCCCTGTCGGTCCCGCAGGGACAAAGGAGGGCGCGTTTCCTTAACGTCTGACCCAAGGAAACCGCGATGACAAAGCGCCAGGAGTCCAAGTACAAGATCGACCGCCGGATGGGCGAAAACATCTGGGGTCGTCCGAAGAGCCCGGTCAACCGCCGCGAATACGGCCCCGGCCAGCATGGCCAGCGCCGCAAGGGCAAGCTCTCGGACTACGGCGTGCAGCTGCGCGCCAAACAGAAGCTCAAGGGCTTCTACGGCAATATTTCCGAAAAGCAGTTCCGCGGCATCTACAAGGATGCCGACCGTCTGCGCGGCGACACCGGCGAGCTGCTGATCGGCCTCCTGGAGCGCCGTCTCGACGCCGTCGTCTACCGCGCCAAGTTCGTGCCGACCGTGTTCGCCGCACGCCAGTTCGTCAGCCATGGTCATGTGCTGGTCAACGGCAAGCGCGTCAATGTGCCGAGCTACCGTGTGCGCGAGGGCGATGTGGTCGAGGTGCGCGAGAAGTCGAAGCAGATGGCGCTGGTGCTCGAAGCCGCGCAGTCGGCCGAGCGCGATACGCCGGACTATCTCGAAGTCGACCACGACAAGATGACCGCGAAATTCGTCCGCGTTCCGGCTTTCGCCGATGTACCCTATGCGGCGCATATGGAACCGAATCTGGTCGTCGAGTTCTACTCGCGCAGCTAGTTGCCGCGCGCCGGACAAACGAAAAGGCCGCTCGAAAGAGCGGCCTTTTTGCTGTCGGCTGCCGGACGGATCAGGCGGCCTGGGTCTCGATGCCCTTGGCGGCGAGATAATCGCGCAATTCGCCCTGTTCGAACATTTCGCGGACGATATCGCAGCCGCCGACGAATTCGCCCTTCACATAGAGCTGCGGAATGGTCGGCCAGTCGGAGAATTCCTTGATGCCCTGGCGGATGTCGTCGTCGGCGAGTACGTCGATGCCCTTGAAGGGCACGCCGAGATAGGTCAGCACCTGCACGACGGCGTTCGAGAAACCGCATTGCGGAAAGACCGGCGTGCCCTTCATGAAGAGCACGACATCGCTCTCGTTCACTTCCGCCTTGATGCGGTCGAAGACCGGGTTGTCGCTCATCTCATTCGTCCTTTCGCGGCGTCTGTTGCCGGCGTTTCGTGTCAATCCTGCGGCGCGCTGGTCTGCAGCGCCAATGCGTGAAGTTCGTTGCCCATGCCGCCTTTCAGCGCGCTGTAGACCATCTGGTGCTGCTGCACCCGTGTCTTGCCCCTGAAGGCGGCGGAGACGACATTGGCCGCATAATGGTCGCCGTCCCCGGCCAGGTCGCGGATGTCGACGATCGCGTCGGGAAGCGCCTCCTTGATCAGGCGTTCGATGTCCGAGGCGGTCATGGCCATGTCAGTCTGTCTCCCGATTGCCGACGGCGGTCAAAGCTCGGGGCCTTCGGCCATATAGGCCGGCAGCCAGCCCTCATGTGCGACCCCAAGCTCGACCAATGATATGGGAGTGGCACCTGCCAGTGTCAATTCGCTGCCGCCTGTGGTGCCGATGCGGGCGGCGGGCACACCTGCCTTTGCGGCGCGAGCGATGAGGCTTTCTGCGTCCTTTTCGGGCATCGTCACCAGGTAACGGGCCTGATCCTCGCCAAAGGCCCAGGCATGCAGCGGCAGCTCGGTATCGGGCCGGATGCGCGCACCGATGCCGCTGGCCATCGCCATTTCGGCCAGCGCCACCAGCACGCCGCCATCGGACAGATCGTGCACGGCGGTGACATGGCCGGCGCGAATCTCGCCGCGGATGAAGTCGCCATTGCGGCGTTCGACGGCGAGGTCGACCGGCGGCGGGGCACTGCGGTCGTCCTTCCGGCCGGCAATGTCGCGCAGATATATGCTCTGGCCGAGATGGCCCCTGGTCTCGCCGACCAGCACGACCGCCTCGCCCTCGGCCTTGAAGGGAATGGTTGCGCGCATGGCCACATCGGGCAGCAGACCGACGCCGCCGATCGCCGGTGTCGGCAGGATGCCCTTGCCGTTGGTCTCGTTGTAGAGCGAGACATTTCCTGAGACGACCGGGAAGTCGAGCGCGCGGCAGGCTTCGCCGATGCCCTGGATGCAGCCGACGAACTGTCCCATGATGTCGGGCTTTTCGGGATTGCCGAAATTGAGATTGTCGGTGATCGCCAGCGGCTCGGCGCCGACAGCGGTCAGGTTGCGCCAGCATTCGGCGACCGCCTGTCTGCCACCTTCGACCGGATCGGCGGCGCAATAGCGCGGTGTCACGTCGAGCGTGAAGGCGAGACCCTTCTTCTGCCGTTCGACGCGGATCACCGCGGCGTCGCCGCCGGGGCCGACCGCCGTGTTGCCCTGGATCAGATGGTCGTATTGCTCCCAGATCCAGCGGCGCGAGCACATGTCCGGTAGGGCAACCAGCCGGGCCAGCGCTTCGCCGACATCGTTGGGTGCCGGCGTTTCGGCTGGCGCCAGCAGGGCGGGTTTCTCGGCCGTGACCCAGGGGCGATCATATTCCGGCGCCTGGTCGCCCAGTTCCTTGATCGGCAGATCGGCCATCACCTCGCCATGGCGGCTGACGCGGAAGCGCAGATCGTCGGTGGTCTTGCCGATGATCGCGAAGTCGAGGCCCCATTTGACGAAGATCGCCTCGGCGTCCTTCTCGCGCGCCGGGTCGAGTACCATCAGCATGCGCTCCTGGCTCTCCGACAGCATCATTTCATAGGCGCTCATGCCCTCCTCGCGGCAGGGCACCTTGTCGAGATCGAGCTCGACGCCGAGATCGCCTTTCGCGCCCATCTCGACGGCCGAGCAGGTCAGGCCGGCCGCGCCCATGTCCTGAATGGCGATCACCGCGCCAGTTGCCATCAGTTCGAGGCAGGCTTCGAGCAGCAGCTTTTCCGAAAAGGGATCGCCGATCTGCACGGTCGGGCGCTTTTCTTCGGAGTCCGCGCCGAATTCGGCCGATGCCATGGTTGCGCCATGAATGCCGTCGCGGCCGGTCTTTGAACCCAGATAGACGATCGGCAGGCCGACACCCTTGGCTTCGGAATAGAAGATCTTGTCGGCATCGGCGAGGCCCGCCGCGAAGGCGTTGACCAGGCAGTTGCCATTGTAGCTCGGATCGAAATTGACCTCGCCGCCGATGGTCGGCACGCCGAAGGAATTGCCGTAGCCGCCGATGCCGGCGACGACGCCCGAAACGATATGGCGGGTGCGGGGATGCTCGGGCGCCCCGAAGCGCAGCGCGTTCAGTGCCGCCACCGGCCGTGCGCCCATGGTGAAGACGTCGCGCAGAATGCCGCCCACGCCGGTCGCCGCGCCTTCATGCGGTTCGATGTAGGAAGGGTGGTTGTGACTTTCCATCTTGAAGATGATCGCCTGGCCGTCACCGATATCGACGACGCCGGCGTTCTCGCCCGGGCCGCAGATGACGCGCGGACCGGTGGTCGGCAGGGTGCGCAGCCATTTCTTCGACGACTTGTAGGAACAATGCTCGTTCCACATCGCCGAGAAGATGCCGAGTTCGGTCAGAGTCGGCTCGCGGCCGATCAGATCGAGAATGCGTTGATACTCGTCCGGCTTCAGGCCGTGCTCGGCGATCAGTTCCGGGGTGATGCGTACGTCGTTGGGAATCACGCCACGGCCTCCAGCACGCTTTCGAAAAGCGCGCGCCCGTCGGTCGCGCCGTTCAGCGGTTCGATCATGTTCTCGGGATGCGGCATCAGGCCGAACACATTGCCGCGCTCGTTGAGAATGCCGGCAATGTCGTTGAGCGAGCCGTTGGGATTGGTGCCCGCGGCATAGCGCAGGCCGATGCGGCCTTCACCCTCGAGCCGCGCCAGCGTTTCAACATCGGTGAAATAGTTGCCGTCGCCATGCGCCACCGGGCAGTTCCAGATTTCGCCGGGCCGGTATTTGCGGGTGAAGTCGGTCTCGGCATTGACGACCTGCAGCTTGACATGCCGGCAGACGAATTTGAGGCCGGCATTGCGCATCAGCACGCCGGGCAGCAGGCCTGCCTCGCAGAGAATCTGGAACCCGTTGCAGACGCCGAGCACGCGCACACCCCGGTCGGCGGCTCTCGCCACCGCCGGCATGATGTTGCCGCGCGCGGCGATCGCGCCGGTCCTGAGATAGTCGCCATAGGAGAAACCGCCCGGCAGGACGACGAGGTCGACATCGGGCAGTTCGCGTTCGGTGTGCCAGATGGCATGCGGCTTGACGCCGGTGATCAGTTCGAGCGCATAGAGCATGTCGCGCTCGCGGTTCGATCCGGGGAATACGACGACGGCGGACTTCATGCTCACTTCTCGTCGAGCTCCACCGCGTAGTTCTCGATCACGGTGTTGGCGAGCAATTTCTTGCACATTTCGTCGATGACGGCGGCTGCCTTGGCGCGATCCTTCTCGGCCAGTTCGACCTCGATGTATTTTCCCTGCCGCACGCTTTCGACACCGGAAAAGCCCAGCGCGCCCAGTGCGCCTTCGATCGCCTTTCCCTGCGGGTCGAGAACGCCGTTCTTCAGCGTGACTTTGATACGGGCCTTCATGCGTCGTCGTTCCTCACTTCACCAGCTTCGGGCCGCTGCGCTTCGGTTCGTTCTCGAACAGAATGCCGAGGCGGCGGGCCACTTCCTGATAGGCTTCGATCAGCCCGCCCATGTCGCGGCGAAACCGGTCCTTGTCGAGCTTGTCGTTGGAGCGGATGTCCCACAACCGGCAGGAATCGGGGCTGATCTCGTCGGCCAGCACCACGCGCACCATGTCGCCTTCGTACAAGCGTCCGAACTCGACCTTGAAATCGACGAGACGAATGCCGATGCCGAGAAAGAGCCCGGTCATGAAATCGTTGATCCGGAGCGCCAGCGCCATCATGTCGTCGATTTCCTGCGGCGTCGCCCAGCCGAAGGCGGTGATGTGCTCTTCCGAGACCATCGGATCGCCGAGTTCGTCGCTCTTGTAGTAGAACTCGATGATCGAGCGTGGCAGCGCGGTGCCTTCCTCGATGCCGAGGCGTTTCGAAAGCGATCCGGCGGCAACGTTGCGGACTACCACTTCACAGGGAATGATCTCGACCTCGCGGATCAGCTGCTCGCGCATGTTGATTGAGCGGATGAAATGCGTCGGTACGCCGATCTCGTTGAGGCGCGTGAAGATGAACTCCGAAATCCGGTTGTTGAGGACACCCTTGCCCTCGATGACGGCGCGCTTCTGGTTGTTGAAGGCAGTGGCGTCGTCCTTGAAATGCTGGACGAGCGTGCCGGGCTCGGGGCCTTCATAGAGCACCTTGGCCTTGCCTTCGTAAACGCGTCTGCGCCGGCTCATGTCGTGATTCCAATCGGTTGGCCCGGAATGCGGTGCCTTGTCGGATGTCCGCGGGGCGGAGGGAGCGCGAAAGACGGTCTGCGGAATCGGTCCTTCGGCGTGCGCAAGTTAACGCAAGGCCGGGGGCGATACAATGTATGTATAGTGTGCTTTTGCCGCAGCGCAACGCGGCATGAAATGCCCGGAAAATCAGCACCTTAGCTATTTCGTCGCAGCGCCGCGCCGGGGCGCCGATCGCGGTTGATTTGAATGGGCCGGACGGCTATGCCTAGGGCCAGTTTCTGTGCTGCGGCGCCGGCCGCCGGCGCCTGACCATTGAACGGAGTGACCCGGTCCCATGTCCACCTTCGACAAGCGCGAAGACGGTTTCGAGAAGAAGTTCGTCCATGACGAGGAGTTGCGCTTCAAGGCCAATGCGCGCCGCAACAAGCTGCTGGGGCTCTGGGCCGCCGGTCTGCTGGGCAAGTCCGGCGCCGATGCCGACGCCTATGCGCAGGAGGTCGTCGCCTCGGACCTCAAGGCCGCCGGCGATCAGGACGTTTTCGACAAGGTCCGGGCCGATTTCGATGCCGCGGGCGTCGCGCAATCCGACCATCAGCTTCGCCGTACCATGGACGAGCTGATGGACGAGGCGATCCGCCAGCTTCAGGGCTGAGGCGGACGCCTTAATGTCTGGAAAATCGAGATGCTGCCCAGCAGCAGCAGGTCCTGCGGACTCGTGCCCTCGATCGGCAGATGCAGGATTTCCAGTTCCAGGAAATCGCGGTTGAAGCCGCAGAGACGGCCTTGCGTCGCATGGATGGCGCGTTCGGTCGTGACCTGGCGGTAGACCTCGGCGTTGCCGGCCACGCAATCGGGCTGATAGAGCTCCGAAATCGCCTGGCCGGTCGGGTCGAAGCCCAGCCAGCCGGTCAGTTGCGTACCGATCAGCCGCAGCCGCCAGTCGCTGCCTTCCGCATCCAGCGGTTCCAGCACGAAGATACTGGGCAGGATCGGTCCCATCTCGCGGCAGGGCAGGGCGGCGCGGCTCAGCAGGCGGTCGCCCCTGCGGTGGCTTGTCCAGAATTCGAGTAGCGCCAGCGATTGCGGATGCTGCGGCGTCGCGATTGGCGTCACATCGATTTCGATGCGAACCGCGTCCGCCGGTGGCAGACCCGCTTCATCCTGCTTTCGATATGTGGCGAACATGTGCGGCGCTTCCGTTTCTGGCGGCGACGTCCTCAAAGTCGCCCGCAAAGCGATAAAAAGCCCTTAAGTTATTCTATGCGGACCTAATATCGATGGTCGGCGGCTGCCAGCAGGATCGCGGCAAAGCCTTTGGTCGCGGTTTTCCGGGCTCCGGCCTCGTCGAGCCCGTCAATCAGGTTTGCCGGTGTCTCCTTCATCCGATGCATGGCCGCCCAGGCAATGATCTCGATGGCGAGGCGTGCTGACAGCCGTATCGCCGGGCCGGGAGCGCCGGGCCGACCTGCCACTTTCAGCGCCACGGCGGCGATGTCGTCGCGGTAGTGACTACGCATGTCGGTCGAGAGCAGGGCATCGAACTCCGGAACCTCGCGGGCGCAATGATCGAGCAGCCAGACGGCGCGGCGCGCCTCGTGCAGTATGTCGTAAAGCTCGCCGCCGATGGTCGCCAGCGTTGTGCGATCGGGCTTTGCACCGGGGTTCAGCGCCTCTTGAAGCGCCGGCCATTCGGCAACTTCCGCGACGCGGGCGGCATAGACAGCCACCGTTTTCTCGATCCCGGGATCGGCGAGGGGCAGGGCGAGCCTGTCGAGCGGACGGCCGCAGACCTTGAGGACGGCGAGGTGAAACAGCGCCTCCTTGCTGGTGACATAGAGATAGAGCGTCCCGGCGGAAACGCCTGCCGTCCGCGCCACGTCGGCCATCTGGGTGCGCTTGATGCCCATGTCGGTGAAACAGGTCACCGCCGCCTCGGCGATGTCGTCCAGTCGATTCTCGGCCTTGCGTCTCATCTCTCTCCCTTTGCGCCGCTGCCCCAAAAGGCCGGGCGATGCCAATTTCGTCAAGCCGCTTGCATCTGCCATCTGTTTTTGTTATATGAATGAATGATTCATTTATCAAGAGGGTTTCCGATGTCCCGTCGGTATTTTGCGTTGGGTGTTCTGACGTCCCTTCTTGTTGCGGTTCCGGCCTTGGCCGCGGACTGGAGGCATTACGGCGGCGACGCCGGCGGCCAGCGCCATTCGGCGGCGGCAGAGATCACGCCCGCCAATGTCGGCAGGCTGAAACCTGTCTGGACCTACCGGACCGGCGACATGGAGGCGCGTGCCGACGACATGAAGCACAGTGCCTTCGAAGGGACGCCGATTCTCGTTGGCGGTTTGTTGATCTTCTGTTCGCCCTTCAATGAGGTCATTGCGCTCGATCCGGGTACAGGCGCCGAGAAATGGCGCTACGACCCGAAAGTGACGACCGGCTACCGGCCGGGCAATCAATTCGTCTGCCGGGGCGTCACCCAATGGAGCGATGCGGAAGCCGCGCCGGGCGATCTCTGCGCGACGCGGCTCTTCATGGGCACGGTCGACTCGCGGCTGATCGCGCTCGACGCGCCGACCGGGCAGCCCTGTCTCGGTTTCGGTATGGATGGCGAGGTCCGCATCGATCCCGGCATGGATCTCCAATGGCCCGGCGAATTCCAGATCACCTCGCCCCCCGCCGTGGCCAAGGGCGTCGTCGTCATCGGTTCGTCGATCAGCGACAATCGCCGCGCCGACGCGCCGAAGGGCAGCGTGCGCGCCTTCGATGCGCGCAGCGGCAAGCCGCTCTGGGCATTCGATCCGGTGGTGCGCGGCGCCGAGGACTTTCCGGAGGACTGGCCGCGCGGCGTCGCGGCGCGCACCGGTCACGCCAATGTCTGGGCGCCGATGTCGGCCGACGAGGGGCGTGGACTTTTCTTCCTGCCGACGTCATCGCCGAGCCCCGATTTCTTCGGTGGCTTGCGCTCGGGCGACAATCGCTATTCGAATTCCGTCGTCGCGCTGGAGGCGACAACGGGAAATGTCCGCTGGCATTTCCAGACCGTGCATCACGACGTCTGGGACTACGACCTGCCGGCGCAGCCGAGCCTCGTGACCTTGCAGCGCGACGGCAAACCGCTCGACGCCGTCGTGCAGGTGACGAAGCAGGGCTTCGTTTTCGTCTTCGACCGCGACACCGGCAAGCCCGTCTTCGAAATCGAGGAGCGCCCCGTGCCGCAGGGCGGCGCGGCGGGCGAGTTCCTGTCGCCGACGCAGCCTTTTCCGGTCGTACCGCCGCCGCTGGTGCCGCAGACGCTGTCGGCCGACGATGCCTGGGGCCTGACTTACTGGGACCGCAAGGCCTGTCGCGAGAAGATTGCCGGTGCGCGCTCCGAAGGCATCTACACGCCGCCTTCGGCGCAGGGCACGATTATGTATCCCTTCACTGGCGGCGGCGCCAATTGGGGCGGCATGGCCTTCGATCCGGCGAGCCAGCTCATGTACATCAACACCAGCCGCACCGCGCATCTGATCACGCTGATCCCGTCGGAAGACTTCGAGGCGGCGAAGGCCGCCCAACCGAACGAGGAAATCTCGCCGCAGGCGCCGGCGCGCTGGGCGGTGAAGCGCGAACTCGTTCTGTCGCCCCTCGACCTGCCCTGCAATCCGCCGCCCTGGGGCATGCTGACGGCGGTCGATCTTTCCGACGGCACGATCGCCTGGGAAAGCGTGCTCGGCACGGTGCGCGATCTCGCGCCGGTGCCGCTGCCGTGGAAACTCGGCACGCCCAATCTCGGCGGTCCCATCGTCACGGCGGGCGGCGTCGTTTTCATTGGCGCGGCGATGGACGACTACCTGCGTGCCTTCGATGCCGCGAGTGGCGAAGAGCTCTGGAAGGGCCGCCTGCCGGCCGGCGGGCAGGCGACGCCCATGACCTATGAATGGGACGGCCGGCAATATGTCGTCATCGCGGCCGGCGGCCATTCGCGCGCGGGTACGAAACTTGGCGATTCCGTCGTGGCCTTCGCGTTGCCGGAATAGCCAGCAATCCGCTTGTCTTTGTCCCGTGCCTCCCCGCAGTATTGCGTCAGAAAAGCAAAACAGGGGAGGCACGGGTCATGACCGTCTACAGTAACGTCACCATCGAGAAAAAAGGCGCGGTGGCGCTGGTACGCTTCGACCGCAAGGGCGCACGTAACGCCTTCAATCAGGAAACCATTCTCGAACTCACCGATGTCGCTCGCCGCTTCCAGGACGATCTCGAGACCCAGGCCGTCGTGCTGACCGGTACGCGCGAGGCTTTCTCGGGTGGTATCGATCTCAAGGAACGTGCAACCCGCGCGGTGACGGCCGGCACCGATCTCGAGCTGCGCCAGACCTATTATCGCGGCGTCCGCCTCTGTCAGGCCTGGGAGGACATGCCGCAGATCACAGTTGCCGCCATCGAGGGCATGGCGGTCGGCGCCGGCGTCGCGCTGCCATTGGCACTCGACTGGCGGGTGATGGGCAAGGGCGCCTTCCTCTATGTGCCGGAAGTGAAAATCGGCATCAATCTGCAATGGGGCGCGCTGCCGCGCCTGATCACGCTGGTGGGGCCGGCGCGTGCCAAGCGCATCTGCATTCTCTGCGAGCGCATGAGCGCCGATCACGCACTCGACTGGGGGCTCGTCGAAGAGGTTGCCGAGGACGGTCATGTGGTCGAGAAGGCGATGGAACTTGCCGCCGCCGCCGCGTCGATGCCGGCGCCGGCCGTGCGCATGGTCAAGGAAGCGGTCAACGCGACCGCCTATGCGCTGCACAAGGCGACCAGCTATGCCGATGCCGATCAGAGCCAGCTCTCGACCAATTTCCGCTCGGCGCAGGAAGAGAGCGACAAGTTCGTCAAGGGCAGGAAGTAGCGTTCAGACGACGGTTTTGGCCTTCAGCCGCATCGCGATCTGTTCCAACGATTGCAGGTGGTTGCCTTCCTTGACCACATCATAGACAGCGATGTTCATCGCGCGCACCGACTTGCGCACGATCGCGCGCGTCTCGGGATGCTCGTCGAAATCGATGACGTTGAAGCAGCAGGTGTTCTGATCGATGGCGGCGAAGGTCGAAAGTCCGGTGCCGAAGGCCCAGCCGAGCACCAGACGATTGATGCCGCCATGTGCGACCAGCGCCAGCGTGTCCCATTCGGGCTCGGCGATCAGCGCCTCGAGCCCCGTCACCACGCGCGTATTCACTTCCTCGAAGCTGTCGCCGCCGGTATAGCGCGCGCCGGGCTTGTGGGCGTCGCGGAAGGCATAGGCAATCTCGCCGAGATCGGAAATCTGGGCACGGAAATTGGTGTCGCTCTGCAGCTCGACAAAGGCGTCGTGGCGTTCGACGGCAAGGCCGCGTCCGGCCATCAGCAGTTCGGCGGTCTCGACCGCACGCGGGAAGCGCGACGCCACCACGCGGTCGAAGGGGATATTGGCCAGCGCCTTGCCGGTCAGCGCCGCCTGTTCGCGGCCCCAGTCGGTCAGCGGCACGGCGGCCGAATCGGCCACGCGGTTGCCCTTGTCGTCGACATAGGAAACATCGCCATGGCGAAACAGATAGATGCGGCGGCGGCGTGCGCCGTCGAAGGCGGTACGAAGCATCGGAAATCCCCGGAATTGCAGTGCCGCGCAGTATAGAGCGGATTGTGACGGCAGGGTGAAGCCTTACTCCGCCGCCTTGCCCTTGCTTGCTGCCGCCATTGCTTCCTTGCCGAACACCCGGGCGAAGATCGTGTCGACCTGCTTGGTGTGGTAGCCGAGGTCGAACAGGGCTTCGAGTTCGGCGGCCGAGAGCTTTGCCGACACGTCCTTGTCGGCCTTCAACAGTTCGAGGAAATTGCCTTCCCCACGCCAGACCGGCATGGCGTTGCGCTGCACCAGGCGATAGGCGTCCTCGCGGCTCGCGCCCTTCTGCGTCAGCGCCAGCAGTACACGCTGCGAATGGACGAGGCCGCCCAGCCTGTCGAGGTTCTTCTGCATCTGCTCGGGATAGACCAGCAGCTTGTCGATGACGCCGGTGAGGCGGACGAGGGCGAAGTCGAGCGTTACGGTCGCATCCGGGCCGATCATGCGTTCGACCGAGGAGTGCGAAATATCGCGCTCATGCCAGAGCGCCACATTCTCCATCGCCGGGATCGCCATGCCGCGCACGAGACGGGCCAGCCCGGTCAGGTTTTCGGTCAGCACCGGGTTGCGCTTGTGCGGCATTGCCGACGATCCCTTCTGGCCTTCGGAGAAAAACTCCTCGGCTTCGAGCACTTCGGTGCGCTGCAGATGGCGGATTTCGGTGGCCAGACGTTCGATCGACGACGCGACGACACCCAGTGTCGCGAAATACATCGCGTGGCGGTCGCGCGGGATCACCTGCGTCGAGACGGGCTCGGGCTCAAGCCCCAGCGCCTTTGCGACATGTTCTTCCACACGCGGGTCGATATTGGCGAAGGTGCCGACCGCGCCCGAGATGGCGCATGTCGCGACTTCCTTGCGTGCGTTCACCAGCCGCTCGCGGCAGCGTTCGAACTCGGCATAGGCCTGCGCCATTTTGAGGCCGAAGGTCACCGGCTCGGCATGGATGCCATGGCTGCGGCCGATCGAGACCGTGTCCTTGTGTTCGAAGGCGCGGCGCTTGAGGGCGGCCAGCAGCGCGTCCATGTCGGCCAGCAGAATGTCGGTCGCGCGCACCAGCTGCACATTGAAGCAGGTGTCGAGTACGTCCGACGAGGTCATGCCCTGATGGACGAAGCGCGAATCCTCGCCGATGAATTCGGCCAGATGCGTCAGGAAGGCAATGACGTCGTGCTTCACTTCCCGTTCGATCTCGTCGATCTTCGCAACGTCGAAGACCGCCTTGTCGCCGCGCGCCCGGATATTCTTTGCCGCTTCCTTCGGGATCACGCCCAGTTCCGCCAGCGCCGTGCAGGCATGCGCCTCGATTTCGAACCAGATGCGGAACTTCGTCTCGGGTTCCCAGATGGCGACCATTTCGGGCCGCGAATAACGGGGGATCATCGGCGCCTCTCGAGTGTTGGCGGGGCGGGCTTGCAGGAATGAGGCAGGGTGTAGCACCTGCATCCCGGGCGCTCAATAGGCCGCCGCAACTGGCGGATTTCCTTCCAAATCCGGTCGCCGCTGCGTTACCTTGACCGCCAAGCCGCGGCAGGCGGCAGCCAACATAAGGGAGGATCGGGCGATGGGCAGGGCGCTTTCACGCAGGCATTTTCTGAAATCGACGGCGGCGACGGCCGTTGTTGCGAGCGCCTATGGAGCGGGTTTCCGCCCGGCGCTGGCCGCGCCTGATCTCGCGCGGCTCGATGCGCTGGGTCAGGCTGAGCTTGTCGCCAGGGGCGAGGCGACGGCGCAGGAACTGGTCGACGCGGCGATTGCCCGAATCGAAGAGGTCAATCCGCAGGTCAATGCGGTCGTCACCGAACTCTTCGAGCGCGGGCGGGAGGCAGCGCGTGGCGAACTCCCCGAGGGCCCCTTCACCGGCGTTCCCAATCTCGTCAAGGATCTCGACAATCTAGCCGGCGCGCGCACGACGTCCGGCTCGCGCCTCTTTGCCGACAATATCGCGGCGGCGACGGACCCCTTGATTACCGCCAACGAGGCAGCCGGTTTCATTATGGTCGGCAAGTCCAATACGCCCGAATTCGGTCTGCTGGGGACGACCGAGCCGCTCTTGCTGAAGCCTTCACGCAATCCGTGGAATCTCGAACATTCGACCGGCGGCTCGTCGGGCGGCGCGGCGGCGGCGGTTGCTTCGGGCATGGTGCCGCTCGCTCACGCGACCGATGGCGGCGGTTCGATCCGCATTCCGGCTTCCTGCTGCGGCGTCTTCGGTTTGAAGCCGTCACGCGGCCGCATCTTCCTCGGTGGCGACACGCTGCCGGGCGATATCGGCGTCCAGCATTGTGTCAGCCGTTCGGTGCGCGACAGCGCCACGCTATTTTCTGTTACCGAGATGGCGGGTGAGGATGCCGTTTTCGCACCGGTCGGCCGCGTGACGGGACCGGGGAAGAAGCGGCTGAAGATTGCCTTCGACACGATGAGCTATTACGGCACCGAGCCCGATGCCGACGTCAAGGCGGCGCTTGAGGAGACGGCGAAGCTCTGCGCCGATCTCGGCCACGAAATCGTTCCGGCCCGCAATCCGGTCGAGGGCGAGCCCTTCATCGAGGCCTTCCTGACCGTCTGGGCTTCCGGTCCGTCGCACCTGGTTGCGCTGGCGAAGGAAAACGGCCTCGACCCGGAAGAAGTGCTCGAGCCCTGGACCAACGGCCTTGCCGTCTATTACGACGCCAAACCCGGCGATGCGATGGAAAAGGCATTGGCGGCGTTCGCGGCGGCGACGGCCCAGGTCAATGCCTTCATGTCCGGCTACGACGTCTGGCTGACGCCGATGCTGGCCTCGGCGCCGCCAAAGCTTGGCGAGCAGGACCCGCGCGTCCCCTTCGACACGCTGTATGAGCGCACCATCCGCTATGTCGCCTACACGCCGCTCCACAATGTCGCCGGCACGCCGGCCATGTCGGTGCCGTTGTCGTGGAACGACAAGGGCCTGCCCATTGGCTCGCAATTCGCCGCGCCCTTGGGTGGCGAAAAAGTTCTCTTCGAACTCGCCTTCGAACTCGAACAGGCCCGTCCCTGGGCGGACAAGGTCGCGCCGGTCTTTGCGGGGTAGGACAAGGCCGCGGGGGGCATTCGTCCCGCCCGTGGCGGGCTTCGGCTCCGGGAAGTTCCGTCCAGGTGGAGATATCTGCCGTCGGATCGTCTGTTCTCAAATCAATCCCAGTGTTCGGAAACTCGCATGCCGGCCCTTGCCGACGACGAGATGGTCGTGCACCTCGATGCCGAGGGGTCTGGCGGTTTCGACGATGCGTTTTGTCATCTCGATATCGGCGTTCGAGGGGGTGGGGTCGCCGGAGGGGTGATTGTGGACCAGGATCAGCGCCGAGGCGTTGAGGTCGAGGGCGCGTTTGACGACTTCGCGCGGATAGACGGGTGTGTGATCGATCGTGCCCTTCTGCTGCACTTCGTCCGCGATCAGCTTGTTCTTGCGGTCGAGAAACAGGATGCGGAATTGTTCGGTGGGGTTGTGTGCCATCGCCTTGGTGCAGTAGTCGAGCAGGGCGGCCCACGAGCCGATCACGTCCTTTTTCATGACCTTTGCCTGCGACAGGCGCAGGCCCGCTTCGCGCGCGAGGCGCAGTTCGACGACGGCGCGATCCTTGATGCCTTTGACCTCGCGCAGCCGCGCTTCCTCGGCGTTCAGCACTTCGGACAAGCCGCCGAATTTTTCGATCAGTTCTTTCGCGAGCGGCTTGGTGTCGCGCTGGGGAATGGCGTTGAAGAGCAACATCTCCAGCACTTCGTAGTCGGCGAGGCTGTCGGGCGCTTTCAGGAAGCGTTGGCGCAAGCGCTCGCGATGGCCGTGATAATGGGGCTTCGGCTTCTTCTCCGCGCCGGCCCCCATGCGCGTGCGTCCGCTCAGGCGTAGGGCGGGCAGTCCCGGCCCGCCGGCGATCTGGTGAAGATCTCGACGCCGGTTTCGGTGACGCCGACCGTGTGTTCGAACTGCGCCGACAGCGAGCGATCGCGCGTGACCGCCGTCCAGCCGTCGGAAAGGATCTTCACGCCGGGCTTGCCGGCATTGATCATCGGCTCGACGGTGAAGAACATGCCGGGGCGGAGCACCGCGCCCTGGCCGCGCTTGCCGTAGTGGAGCACATTCGGCATGTCGTGGAAGACGCGGCCGATGCCATGGCCGCAGAATTCGCGCACCACCGAGCAGCGCTGGCCCTCGGCAAATTCCTGGATCGCGGCGCCGATGTCGCCGAGCGTGGCGCCCGGCTTGATGGCGGCGATGCCGCGCATCATCGCTTCATAGGTGACCTCGACCAGGCGCTGTGCCTTGCGCGGCGCCTCGCCGGCAAAATACATGCGGTTGGTGTCGCCGTGCCAGCCGTCGACGATCAGCGTCACGTCGATATTGACCGCGTCGCCCTCGCGCAGCGTGCGGTCGCCGGGAATGCCGTGGCAGACGACATGGTTGATCGAGGTGCAGCAGGAATGGCGATAGCCGCGATAGTTGAGCGTCGCCGGCATCGAGCCATGGTCCATCGCAAAATCGAAGACCAGCTTGTCGAGCGCCAGCGTTGTGACGCCCGGCTTCACTTCGTCGGCCAGCATGTCGAGACATTCGGCGGCAAGCTTGCCGGCCGCACGCATGCCCGGCCAGGCGTCGGCATCGTGAATCTTGATGCGGCCGCTGTTGATGGCAGGGCTTTCGGTGGCGTCCTGATAGCTCATCGGGTCTCGCGGGTTCGGCGACGGGATTTGAAGATATAACATAGTCGTTCGGCCGGGCCGATCCTAGCCCTGCTGCCGATTTCGATTGGTTTTCCGCCGTTTCCGGCCCATTTGATCGGGATGGGCGCGCGGCGTTATCCTGCGCGCGACGCCTGAAATCGAGACGATGCGAGGAATGCCCGATGGCCGATGCCGCCCAACCGCCTGTCGTGACGGCCTGCGTTCTGCTGATCGGCGACGAGATCCTGTCGGGGCGCACACGGGATTCGAACCTCGCCTATATCGCCAATCACCTCAACAAGATCGGCATCCAGGTGCGCGAGGCCCGGGTCATTCCCGATGTCGAGGCGACGATCGTCGCGGTGCTCAACGAGGTGCGGGCGCGCTACGACTATGTGTTCACTACCGGCGGCATCGGTCCGACTCATGACGACATCACGGCCGATGCCGTGGCCAAGGCTTTCGGCGTGGGGATCGATCATCACCCGGAAGCCGTCAGGATACTCGGCGATCACTACAAGGCCACAGGCGGCGAGTTTACGGCGGCTCGCATGCGGATGGCGCGGCTGCCTGAGGGCGCGACAATGATCGAGAACCCGCTGAGCAAGGCGCCCGGCTTCCAGATCGGCAATGTCTTCGTGATGGCCGGCGTGCCGATGGTGATGCAGGTGATGCTGGACAGCCTGTCCGGCCGGCTGAAGGGCGGGGCGACGATGCGGAGCCTGACCGTGACCGGGCAGATCGGGGAGGGGACGATCGCCGAAAAACTGGGGGAATTGCAGGCCCGCCACCCCGATATCGGCATCGGCAGCTATCCCTATTACCGGGGCAAGAGCTTCGGCACCAGCATCGTGATGCGGGGCGTCGATTCGAGCGCGCTGGAGCGCGTGGCGGCCGATGTGGCGGCGCTGATGCGCGAATTCGGGGTCGAGCCGCAGACCGGCGATCCGGCCTGAAACGGCGCAAAAGCCCGGAATGGCAGGGTTTTTGTCGCTTATCTGCAACAGGATGCGCAACATTACGAAAGTTTCAGCATTTCTGCGGGTTCCGGCGCGATACAATCGGCAGCGAACCGGCTAGAATTGCCCCCATGAAGGGTCTGCCGGGCTCGTCCGCGGGGCGGAGAACGGCGGAACGGGGGAAACAGGCCAGACGTCCAAACAATGGCCTGGGAACGAGTTTTTAGGGTCAGGTTACCCGGAGGGAGAGACGAAATGAAAAAGACCATCGGATTTGTGGGCCTGGTTGCAGGCGCGGCGTTCATGCTGGCCGGCGCGGCTTCGGCCCTCGACTCCAGCTTCGGCGCGCAGTCGAAGGCTGGTACGCATCAGTTCTATGTGTGGTGCACGGGCGGCGCGGACAGCGTCCAGTCGGCCGACGGCGCCAACGCCAAGGAAGCCCAGGCCAAGCTCGCCGCGAGCGCCGGCAACAATTGCTGGCCGGTCTGGCAGGGCCTTGCCGGCTAAGCCTTCCAAGGCATCCGGAATTCACGAAACGGCGGTCCCTCGGGGCCGCCGTTTTCCTTTTGCGCCCAAGCGTTCGAGAAGGCATAGCTAGAAGACTGGGGCCCCTTGGCGAAACTGGTATACGCAGCAGACTTAAAATCTGCTTCTCGAAAGGGAGTGCGGGTTCGAGTCCCGCAGGGGCCACCAGCCTCCGCTCTGCGAGCTTCGGCTCGGCGAGCCAAAGGGAGCAGACCAGCGGAGGCTGTCGCGCCGAAGTTGCTCTGCAACGTAGGCGGACTATGCTCTGACGCCATGAAATACGTTTACATTCTACGCAGTATTTCTTGCGCAGACCGGTACTACACCGGCGTAACCAGCGACGTTGAATCCCGTCTGGCAAAGCACAATGCCAAAGCTGTTTCCCATACGTCGAAATATGCGCCGTGGGAACTCAAGACCTATGTCGCTTTTTCGGATGAAGATCAGGCTTTTGCTTTCGAGAAGTATCTGAAAAGCGGCTCCGGCCGGGCGTTTGCCAAAAAGCATTTGTAGCCTCTCGCGGGCTTCGGGTGGCTTACGCCCGTTCATCCCCGGCCCCGTATCAGACGAGTTCGGTTTCGATGACCGCCTGCCCGTGCAGGGTGCGGTGGACGGGGCACTTGTCGGCGATGGCCAGAAGCGAGGCGCGCTCGTCCTCCGTCATGTCGCCCTCGAGCCTGATCCGGCGGCGGAAGACGTCGATCTTTGGTCCGGACTTCTCGCAGTCTTCGCAGTCTTCCCTGTGCGCCTTGTCGTGGGTGACGTCGCAGACGACATGGGTCAGCGCAATGGTCTTGCGGCGGGCGTAGAGACGGATCGTCATCGTCGTGCAGGCGCCCAGTGCCGCCGACAGAAGCTGATAGGGGCTTGGGCCGAGATCGGTGCCGCCCATCGCGACCGGTTCGTCGGCGACGAGCTGATGCCGGCCGCCGATGCTGATGTCCTGGCGAAAGCCCGAGGCCTCCGCCTCGGCGACGCGCACCACGCCTTCGGGCGTTTCGGGCCGCGCCGGCTCGGGGGCCAGGTCGAGATAGCGCGCCGACCAGGACTCAATCAGACCGGCGACATATTCGGCATCCGCTTCGCGGCTGATCAGATGGTCGGCATCGTCGAGCGAAACGAAACTCTTGGGATGGCGCGCGGCGATGAAGATCTTCGCCGCATTGTCGATGCCGACGATCTCGTCGCGCGGCGCATGCAGCACCAGAAGTGCCGCCCCCAGACGCGGCAAGGCATCGGCCAGCGATGCTTCGGCGATGTCGTCGAGAAACTGCTTGCGGATTTCGAAGGGCCGTCCGCCGAGGTCCACTTCGGCCGACCCCTTTGCATGGATCTCGTCGAGCTTCGCGCCGAAATTATGTGTCACATGCGAGGGGTCCATCGGCGCCGCGATGGTGACGACGGCGCGCAGCGAGGCGATCTGCGGCGCGGCTTTCAGCGCCGCCGCGCCGCCCAGCGAATGGCCGATCAGAAGCTGCGGCGGCATGTCATGGGCTTCCATCCAGGCGGCGGCGGCGAGCAGGTCGCCAACGTTGGAGGTGAAATTCGTGCTGGCGAACTCGCCCGCCGAATGTCCGAGGCCGGTGAAGTCGAAGCGCAGCACCGCGATGCCGCGCGCCGCCAGCCGGCCGGCGATGCGGCGCGCGGCGGCGATGTCCTTGGAACAGGTGAAGCAATGGACGAGGATCGCGGCGGCCCGGACCGGGCCTTCGGGCCTGTCGAGCCGCGCAGCCAGCTCGTCCCCGAGGGCGCCGGCAAAGGTGATCTTTTCGCTTTGCACGTCGTTGTTCTCCGTGAAGGGGGCGCGATGTCCCGTGGCATCGATCAGCGGCGACCTTACGGCCTTCGGCGCGCAGGATCGCGTCAGAGGCTAGCACTGCCGGCGACGGCGAGCCACAGCGCGACGGCGGCGAGCAGGGCGGCGGCGGCGCGGTTGAGACCGCGGGCGAGGCGGGGGCCGGCAAAGCCGCCCGCCCTTGCGGCGGCGAAGGCCCAGGCCAGCTTGACGCCGCCGACCGCGACGACCGCGATCAGCACGACGATCAGCGCGTCGCGCGCGGTGATCGCGGCGAGGTCGAGAAAGGCCGGCAGGAAGCCGAGATAGAAGAGGATCGCCTTCTGGTCGCCCAGCGTCAGCAGGAAGCCGGCCATGAAGCTCGACAGCATGGTCGGCCGCGGCGGCGCGGCTTCGGCGGGGCGGGCGGCATCGGCGCGCAGAAGGCCGATGGCGAGCCAGAGAAGCCAGAGGGCGGCGGCATAGCGCAGCCAGTGGAAGGCCTCGCCCATCGCTTCGGCCGCCAGCGCCAGGCCGAAAAGCGCCAGCAAGATGAAGAGGATGTCGGCCGCGACGATGCCGGCGGCCGCAAGCGCGCCATGGGCAAAGCCGGCGGCGGCGGCGCGCGCGGAAACGATCAGCACACTGACGGAAGGGACGGCGGCCAGCAGCGCCATGGCGCCGAACAGCGCCGCCATGCCGTCAAGCGTCAGGCCGGAGGTCATCGCCGGCGCTGCGTCAGGCGCTCTGCTTCTCGTGCCAGAGAGCGGCCGCCGGGCGGCTTTCCTCCGGCGTCAGGCCTGCATCGAAGCGGTAGAGCGTCGAGCAATAGGGGCAGACGATTTCGCTCTCGCGGCCCATGTCGAGATAGACATGCGGGTGGTCGAAGGGCGGGTTGGCGCCGATGCAGGTGAATTCGCGCACGCCGATCGCGATTTCGCGCGCGCCGACCTGATTGGAAAATTTCGGAACTGCGCCGCCGCTCATTTCGCCTTGCTCCCGCTGGTCAGATTCGAGCCGAAACTAGAGGGGAAGCGGGGTTCCGGCAAGGGGCGGGCGGCCGGATCCGGCCCGGCCGGGATCGCTCCGTCTACGGAGGATTGAGGCGCAGGCGGGGCGCTCAGAGCCGCAGCGGCGACTGTCGCTGCGCCGGGGCGGGGAAAGACCGCCCTAAGCGATTGATCCGGCTTGCATTTCCGGCCGAAACGGCAGCGGCGGCGGCAGCGCCGACCCCCCCCTCTGTCACGGAACTGTCACAAACGGTTTTCGGGGCGGATTCCGGCTCATTTCACGGCGGCCGACTGTTGTTCGCCGCATTTCACCGGAGCCGGGGACAAGTCGGAGTTGTCCCCGGGGGGACGAGATATCCCCCCTTGACGGAAATTTGCCGGAACGGAATCGGGTGCGTGGACCGTTACTGAATGACGGGTCACTTGGGCGCCGGAGGTCTTGTTGAGAGTCATTCGCAAATTCTTGCCGGACGGGGCTGGCGGCTTTTCACGGGCCGGGTCTGTTATTCCTTCCATTTCACCGGACCCGGGGACAAGTCGGGTTTATCCCCGGGGGGACGAGATATCCCCACTTGACGGCGGTCTGGCGGAACGGAGTCGGATGTGAGGGGCGCGCGCCGGGCGGGAAAGAATCGGCATTATTTGTTCCGTGTACGTCCGAAGTGATGGAGGGCGGTCTGCCCATGCATCGTCCGTCGCGGCCGCGAGGAGGATGGCGTTCATGCGGTTGTCCCGGCGGCGATGGCCGGCGCGTCGGGCGCGGCGTCGACGGTTCGTCCTTCGCGAGGTTCCCGGGTGGGAGGGTTGGCGGCTGCGGGACGAGACCCGGGGCGGGACCCGGTCAAGATCGGGCTCGAAGAAGGTCTTCAAGGCGACACTCTTATTATTCAATGTCATTGTGCGCGCCGCGAAGGCCTGCGCGACGGAATCCTGGTTTTGCGGCGTTGAGTGGCTTCCGGATGGCCATGACGAACTGACACGATTGTGAGCCGGCAGCGCCGAAAGGGTCTTGGTTCCGGGCCCGCTTCGGGGATAATGCGGGAACGCTGCGGAAGCGCGGGCAGAAGACCCGGGCACCGCGCATGAGGCCAACAGGAGGGAGCCCCCATCATGACGACCCAGACGGGCCGAAAGCCGCTGACGCGCTGGACATTGTTTGCCTTCGCGCTGCCGGCGGCGCCGATTTCGGCCATGGGGCTGCCGCTGGCGGTCCATCTGCCGCCCTTCTATGCGGGTTCGCTGGGGCTTGGGCTGACGGTGGTCGGCACGATCTTCATGTTCGCGCGCTTCTGGGACGTGTTCACCGATCCGGTGCTCGGCATCGTGTCGGACAAATACGAAACGCGCTGGGGGCGGCGTCGGCACTGGATCGTGATCTCGGTGCCGATCATGCTGCTCTCGGTCTTCATGATCTTCATGCCGCCGGTCGCGGTGACGCCGCTCTATCTCGTCGGCTGGCTGTTCGTGCTTTATGTCGGCTGGACGCTGCTGACCATCTCGCACATGTCGTGGGGTGCCGAACTGACGCCCGATTATCACGAGCGGTCGCGCGTGCAGGGCGCGCGCGAAATCGCGCTGATCCTCGGCATGGTCTTCGTGCTGACGCTGCCGATCCTGATCGAAATGACCGGGCCCGAAGACGTCGCCGCCGCGCGCGTCGCCTCGATGGGCTGGTTCGTCCTCATCCTGCTGCCGATTGCGGTCTTCCTCGCCGTGCGCTTCGTGCCGGAGCGGCCGACGCCCCGGCCGCAGCATGTGCCGATGAAGGAGGCCATTGCGGCGCTGGTGCAGAGCAAGCCGCTGCAGAACGTGCTGGCAGCCGATCTGATTTCGGGCATTTCGGGCGGGCTTGTCGCCTCGATGTTCCTGTTTCTCGCCGAAGACGCGCTGCAGCTCGGCAAATATTCGAGCCTGATGCTGCTCGGCTATTTCATTTCGGGCGTTTCGTTCATTCCGGTGATGCTGTGGCTCAGCCGCAAATTCGGCAAGCACCGGACGGCCGCCTATTCGGCGCTGTTCAACGCCGCCTCGGTGCCGCTGATCCTGCTGGTGCCGGTGGGCAACGCGCCGGTGGCGCTGGCGGTGTGGATCCTGCTCGGCGTCAACATGGCGGCCGGGCCGTTCCTGTTCCGCTCGATCATGGCCGATGTCGCCGATCACGACACGGTGCGGACCGGGCAGCAGCGGACGGGGCTTTTCTATTCGATGCTGACCATGACCAACAAGATCGGCGTCGCCGTCGCCATTTTCGGCGGCTACACGATGCTCGACATGATCGGCTTCACGCCGCGCGGCGAGAATGCGCCCGAGGTGCTCGACGCGCTCAGGGCGGTCTATGTCTGGCCGGCCTGTATCATCAGTGCCGCGGTGGCCGGCATTCTCTGGTTCTACCCGATCGACGAGAAGAAGCAGCGCGAGAATCGCGAGATTCTCGAACAGCGCGGCATCGAGGCGGCGGCGACCGCCATCGCGGCGCGGACGGGGCATCCCTCCGACGCGCAATCCTCCGGCGTGCCGGCGGATTGAGCGATGCTGCATTTCGACCATGCGGGCGTCTCGATCGCCCATGAAACGGCCGGCGACGGCCATCCGATGCTGCTGATACACGGCTTCGCCGCGACGGCCGAGGACAACTGGGGCCGCACGGGCTGGGTCGCGGCGCTGACACGGGCGCGGCGGCAGGTCGTGACCTTCGACCTGCGCGGCCACGGCGCCAGCACGAAGCTCTACGACCCCGCCGACTACACGGTCGAGAAGATGGCCGGCGACGCGCTGGCGCTGATGGATCATCTCGGTATCGAACGGGCCAGCCTGATGGGCTATTCGATGGGGGCGGGGATCGCCGCGCATCTGGCCGCGCATCACGGCGACCGCTTCGGCGTGGTGATCCTGGGCGGGGTCGGCGAGAAGTCGCTGAGCGGCGCGGCGGGCACCGGCCAGGTGGCAGCGGCGCTCGAAGCCGACAGCGCCGAGGGCATCGCCGATCCGCTGGCGCGCGGCTTCCGGCTCTATGCCGAAGGGCTCGGCCAGGACCTCAAGGCGCTGGCGGCCTGTGCGCGGGCACCGCGCGGGCCCGACCGCGGCGCCGATCTCGGCCTGATCCGCAACGAGGTCATGGTGATCGCCGGGGCGCGCGACGATCTGGCCGGCGATCCGGGGCCGTTTGCCGCCCGCATCGCCGGGGCGCGGGCCGAAATCATTCCGGGCACGGATCACATGTTCGCGCTGGCCAATCCGATGTTCAAGGGCGCGGTGATGGATTTCCTCGCCGGGATCACGTGAGGGCGGGGTGAAGAGAAGAAGGACTCACGCGGAGTCGCGGAGAAGAGGAGAAGGAAGGGAAGATTTTTCCACGCGAAGACGCGAAGGCGCGAAGAAGGGAAGCAAGAAGGGGTTCACGCCCACGGGTATCGCCTTCGGCGATCCCGAGGACAGGCGCCGGCGCAGAGACGCAGAGGTGCTGCGATGTGGCGCAGATGTATCGGGCTGCTGGATGCGCTATTTTTCTTCTTGCCGGGCTTCGCCCGGCGAAGGTATCCGGCGACAGGAAACGGGATCCGGCCGCACATACATTCCCCTCTGCGTCTCTGCGCCTCTGCGTGCAAAAAACCTTTTCTCGCCGAGGAAGTTGTGCGCGTATCAAACCCAGAAGTGTCGTCCCGGCTTTCTCCCTACGCTATCTTGCAGCTTCAGGAGAAGGGAAGGAAGAAGGGGTTCACGCGGAGACGCGGAGGCGCGGAGAAGGAAAGAAGAAGGGAAGATATTTTGGCGCTTCGCGCCGAAGAGTTCTTCGCGCCGCAGGCGCAAAAAATCTTCTCTTCTCCGCGGCTCCGCGTCTCCGCGTGCAAAAATATTCACTTCTCCGCTTGCCGCAGCGTGGATTGGGCTCATCCGGGGATGACATGTTTTTCCAGATCGCCTGCGAATCCAGAACGCCGCCCGAGACGCATGCTTGATCCTGTGCGAGGTATTTTTTTATGACCGCTCACCGTCTGTCGCCGTTGCGTCTTGCCGCCTTCTCCGGACCCGCCATTCCGATCGGGGCGCTGGGGCTGCCGATCGGCGTCTATCTGCCGCATTTCTATGCCGGGCCGATGGGGCTGGGGCTCGCTGCCGTCGGCACGATCTTCATGCTGGCGCGGTTCTGGGACGTGTTCACCGATCCGGCGATGGGGGTGCTGTCGGACCGCTATCCCTCGCGCTGGGGGCGGCGGCGGCACTGGCTGGTGCTGTCGGTGCCGATCCTGATGCTGTCGGCCTATATGGTGTTTTCGCCGACCGCGCCGATCGGTCCCTATTACCTGCTGGCCTGGATGTTCTTCCTCTATATCGGCTGGACGCTGCTGACGCTGTCGCACATGGCCTGGGCGGCCGAACTTTCCGACGACTACAACGAGCGTTCGCGCATCCAGGGCTATCGCGAGGCCTTCCAGCTGCTCGGCGTGCCGCTGGTGCTGCTGCTGCCGGCGGCGATCGAATGGATGGGGCCGGAGAACATGGACGCCGCGCGCGTCGCCTCGATGGGCTGGTTCATCATCATCGTGCTGCCGATTGCCATCGCGCTCAATCTCTGGCTGGTGCCCGAGCGCAAGGCCAAGCCGCAGCCGCATGTCAGCTTTCTCAAGCAGGTGGTGCCGCTGTTCCGCAACACGCCGCTCAGGCGGCTGCTGGCGGCCGATTTCCTGTCGGGCTTTGCCGGCGCATCGCTGGCCTCGATGTATATCTACGAGGCGACGCTGGTGTGGGGCGTGGGGAGCTGGGCGAGCCTGTTGCTGCTGCTCTATTTCTTCGGCGGCATCGGCTTCATTCCGGTGATCCTCAAGATCAGCTACCGCCTGGGCAAGCACCGCACCGTGGTGCTGGCGGCGCTGTTCAATGTCTGTTTCGCGCCGGTGATCTTCCTCATTCCGCATGGCAATGTCTGGGCGGCGGCGGCGGTGCTGGTGTTTCTCGGCGTCAATGTCGGCACCACGACGACGCTTTACCGCTCGATGATGGCCGATGTCGCCGATATCGACGAACTCGAAACGACGCAGAAGCGGACCGGGCTGTTCTATGCGCTGCTGACGCTGACGCAGAAGACCGGCGGCGCGGTGGCCGTCGGCGTTGTGTTCTGGACGCTGGCGCTGATCGGCTTCAACCCGCAGGGCGAGAACGCGCCCGGCGCCGTCACCGGGCTTTCCATCGTCTTCGTCGCCGCGCCGGTGCTCTGCAACGCGCTGGTCGCGCTGGTGATGTGGGGCTATCCGATCGGGCTCAGGGAACAGTCGGAGCTGCGGCGCCAGCTCGACGAGCGTTTCACCGAGGAAGTCGAACAGACCGAGCGGCCGCCCAATCTGCCGTGAGGCGGAAGGAAGGGAAGAAGGGGTTCACGCGGAGGCGCGGAGGCGCGGAGAAGAGAAGGGAAGAAATGCTCACGCGAAGACGCGAAGGAAGAAGATAGATTGCGCCTTCGGCGCGAAGAACAGTTCGGCGCGAAGCGCCAATAGCCATTTCTTTGCTCTTCGCGTCTTCGCGGCTTCGCGTGCAAAAATCTGTTCTTCTTCTCTTCTCCGCGTCTCCGCGTGCAAAACCTTCACCTCGCCGCGTGCCGCAGCGTGGATCGGGTTCCGGCGATGCCGGTTCTGAACCGGGATCATCGGCGGCTCGACAAGTGGTGAGGTGAGGGGAAGAAGGACTCACGCAGAGGCGCAGAGACGCAGAGGGGAATGAATGCGTGGCCGGTTCCCGTTTCCAGGCGCCCGATTGTTTTGCCGGGCGAAGCCCGGCAAGAAGAAAAACAGCACGTCTTGTAACCCGATGCGTTGGCGCCACATCGCAGCACCTCTGCGTCTCTGCGCCTCTGCGTGCAAAATCTTTCTTGCGAGAGGCCGGGGCGTCAGCGCGTTGCGCCTACATGCAGCCGCAGCCGCCGATATGGGCGGTGCCTTCGGGGTTGTAGGCGGCGGCGACGGAGCGGGCGGAGCTTTCGGCGGTGACGGCGAAGTCGGCCTTCGCCTTTTCGCGCATCGCCGCGTCGGTCATGAAGTCGATGGCGGTCATGGCCAGCGCCTTGGCGCCGTCGAGGCAGGCCTTGTCGCCGCGGTCGGAGGCCGCCCATCTGGCGAATTCCGGATTGTGGATCACGACATGGGAGGGCGCGCAGGCGATCATCGGGTGGATCGAGGGGACGCGGTGGCTGACATTGCCCATGTCGGTGCTGCCGGCCGAGCCCGAGGGCATTTTCGAGAGCGGGAAGAAGTCGCGGCCGAGCGAACGGGCATTGGCCTCATAGGCATCCGCGATCGGCATGCTGGTCTTCAGGTCGAGATAGTCGGCCTTTGCCCAGACGATCTCGGCCTTGCAGCCGGTCGCCAGCGCGCCGGCCTCGAAACAGGCCTGGACGCGCGCCTTCAGGGGCGCCAGATCCTCGGCCGAGGCGGCGCGGACATAGAACAGGCCCGAGGTTTCGTCGGGGACGATGTTGGGGGCGTCGCCGCCCTTTTTAATGATGCCGTGGATGCGTTCGGTCGGGCGGATGTGCTGGCGCAATTGCGCGATCGCCTGATAGGCGGTGATCAGCGCGTCGAGCGCGTTGAGGCCGGCATGCGGCATGGCCGAGGCATGGGCCGAGCGGCCGCGATAGGTGACCGCGACTTCGGAAACGCAGATGCAGGGCATGGTGACCAGATCGACGCCGGCCGGATGGACCATCATGGCGGCATCGACGCCGTCGAAGGCGCCGTCCTGCGCCATCAGTTCCTTGCCGCCGCCCTGTTCCTCGGCGGGGGTACCGAGATAGCGGACGCGGCCGGGGAGGCGGCCGTTCAGTTTCGCCAGCGCCAGCGCGGCGCCGAGGCCGGTCGTCGCGATGATGTTGTGGCCGCAGGCATGGCCGATGCCGGGGAGCGCGTCATATTCCGAAAGGATCGCGACTTCGGGGCCGCCGGTGCCGAAGCTCGCGGCATAGGCGGTGTCGAGGCCGAAGGCGCCGCGCGTGACGGGGAGGTCGGCGCGGTCGAGCGCGGCAGTCAGAATGCGGGCGGCCTCGTGTTCGTGGAAGGCCAGTTCGGGCCTTGCATGGATCTCGTGGCTGACGGCCAGAAGCTCGGCCGACATCGCGTCGATCATGGCGCAGGTTTCGCGTTTCAGCGCGGCGGCGTCGGTCATTCTTCTCTCTCCCCGTTTGGGGGTGAGCCTAGCCCGCTTTGAGCGGGTTTTCCACCGGGGCGGGGAAGGGAAGAAAGGAAAGAAGGACTCACGCGGAGACGCGGAGGCGCGGAGAAGGGAAGGTTTTTGCACGCGAAGGCGCGAAGACGCGAAGCAGGGAAGAAGGCAAGAAGGGATTCACGCAGAGGCGCAGAGACGCAGAGGTGCCTGTATGCGCGGCCGGCACCCGTTTCCATTCGCCCGCGATTGCTTTTGCCGGGCAAAGCCCGGCAAGAAAGAAAACAGCGCCTGTGAAAGCCTGATGCGCTTGCTCCGCATCGCAGCACCTCTGCGTCTCTGCGCCTCTGCGCGCAAAAAACCTTTCTTGCGGCTCGCGCGGCGGGGCGCGGCTGGATATTGTGAGCGGAGCGGTGGCAGCGGAGGTCAAAGGTGGAATATTTCAATTCGGACGGGCTGAAGCTTGCCTATCGCGTCGAGGGCGAGGGCGATCCGATCGTGCTGGTGCACGGGTTTGCCTCGACGCACCGGGTCAACTGGATCGAGACCGGCTGGAGCCGGGCGCTGACCGATGCCGGGTTCCGCGTGATCCTGCCCGACATGCGCGGGCACGGGGCCAGCGAGGCCTGCTATCACGCCGACGATTATGCGCTGGGCACGATGGCCGACGATCTGGTGGCGCTGCTCGATCGTCTGGGCGAAGCGGGCGCCGACATCATGGGCTATTCGATGGGGGCGATGGTGGCGCTCGCCGCCGCGATGGCGCATCCGACGCGGTTCGATCGGGTGGTCGCGGCCGGTGTCGGCGCGCGGCTGCTCGATGACGACCGCGATCCGGGACCAGTGGTGGCGGCGCTGCTGGCCGACGATCCGGCCGGGATCGCCAACAAGGAAGCGCTGGGCTTCCGTCTCTTCGCCGAGCGGATGGGCCAGGACCTGCTGGCGCTGGCCGCCTGTTTCGAGGCGATCCGGCAGCCCTTCCCGGTCGCGGGGCTGGGCGGGATCGTGCGGCCGGTGCTGGTCGTTGCCGGCGAGGCCGACGAACAGGCCGGCGCGCCGGGGCCGCTGGCGGCACTGATCCCGGGCGCGCGCGCCGTCACGGTGCCGAAGCGCGACCACATGAAGACGGTCGGCGATCCGGCCTACAAGGAGGCGGTGCTGAAGTTTCTCGAGGGGTGAGGTTCCGGCGCCGTTCCTCAGTCAAAATGTTCGTCATGACCCGGCCCTCCTTAATAATCAAGGTGGGCGGGCCATGACGGTTATCTTATTTGTGTTTCTACCGCGCCGTCAGCGGGGCGAAGCCGAGATGGAGGCCGGCGTCGGTGATCAGGGTTTCGCCGGTGATGTGATCGGAGCCTTCGCCGCAGAAGAAGACGACGGCGGCGGCGATGTCTTCGGGCGTGCCGGCGCGGCGGAGCGGCGTCGTTTCCTCCTGCTGGCGCTTGATGCCTTCGAAGGTCTGGGTGCCGAAGCGATCGGAAAACCAGCGCGTGCCGATGAAGCCCGGACAGACCGCGTTGACGCGGATCACCGGCGCCAGCGAACGGGCCAGCGAGAGCGTCATCGTGTTCAGCGCGCCCTTGGAGGCCGCATAGGCGACCGAGGAGCCGATGCCGGTGACGCCGGCGATCGAGGAGATGTTGACGACCGAGCCCTTGCCGGCCTTCTTCATGTGCGGTTCGCAGGCACGGATCATCTGATAGGCGCCGACGACATTGACCTTGTAGATCCAGAGGAAATCCTCGGCGTTCAGTTCGTCGAGCTTTGCGTGGTCGGCGAATTTCGTGCCGCCGGCATTGTTGACCAGCACGTCGACGCGGCCCCATTTGTCGACCGCCTGCTGCACGATGCGGCGGCAATCGGCGTCCTCGCCGACATCGCCCTGGCCGAGGATGGCCTCGACGCCTTTCGCCTGACAGGCGGCCTGCGTCTCCTTCGCTTCAGCCTCGCTTTTCGTGTAGTTGATGACGACGTTGCAGCCCTGATCCGCCAGCCTGAGCGCGACCGCCGCGCCGAGGCCCGTGGCCGAGCCGGTGACGATCGCAACCTTGTCCTTCAATGCCATTTCAGCCTCCCGCCGTTTCTGGTTGGCGGCGAGTGTAGCGGGCGGGGCGCGCGCGCCCAACCCATGATCGCGTCAGAAGGCTTGTTCCGACGGCCGGTCAGTCGGGCAGGGGCGGCGAACGGAAGGCGGCCAGGATCAGGCGGTCGGCGATGCGGTCGCGGCGCGCTTCCGGCACATCGAGGGCAATGCCGACAAGGCCGTCTTCGGGATAGCGCATGGCGCGGCCGCGGGCGAAGCCGACGCCGGGGACCTCCAGCGCCAGTTCGGCGCCGAGCGCGGGCAGCGGCGAAACCTCGACGACCGCGCCCGTTACCGACATGTCGTGGATGAGGCATTCGGTGTCGACGCCGGCAAAGACCAGGCGGCCTTCGAGGCGCGCGCCGATGCGCCGGAAACGGCGGCGTTCGGCGCCCGCTGCGGGCGGAGGGATCTGCGCGGGCTCGGTCATGGGCCAAGGCTAGGGGGCCAAGGTTGCCAAAGCGTTGCCGGGGTCCCATGTCTGTTCGACAGGCAGAGGCGGCAACAGGCAAAGGGAGGCCCGGCATGGGACAGCTCGTTTCCGGCAAGCGACACAAATCCGGCTATGAGAGCCATCCGGCGCATCTGTTGCGGGTGCTGCCCGCCGGGCGGCGCGTGCACGTGCGCTGCAACGGCGCAACGCTGGCCGACAGCTCAGAGGCGCTGGCGCTTTTCGAGGGCAGCTATGCGCCGGTCTTCTATCTGCCGCGCAAGGATGTGAAGATGGCGCTGCTGAAGCCGACGGCAAGCCGCAGCTGGTGCCCGTTCAAGGGCGAGGCCCGCTATTGGGCGGTGGCAGCGGGGGATCGGGATATCCATGACGCCGTCTGGTCCTATGAAGATCCCTTTACCGAGGTTGCCGGCATCAAGGATCATGTGGCCTTCTATCCGGACAAGGTGGAGATCGAGGCCGATCCGGCCTGAGCGGCGGCTGGCGAAACGGCGGAGGGGAGAGATGATGCGGATTTCATTCGCAGGGCTGGCATTTGCCGCAGGTCTTGCCGCCGGCGCAGCCCGCGCCGCGCCGGTGTCGGATTATTCATCGATCGATCCCGATGTCTGCGAGGTGACACAGCAGGATGAAGAATCCGGTTCGGTGTGGTTTGCCTGTCCGGATTTTCGCGGACACGAGGTCGTGATGCTGGAGGGCGATCTGCGCTTCTATCTGCAGATCGACGATCCGCAGCGCGAAAAGCAGCTATCGGGGCAGACGCTCGCGCCGTTCAACCGGCTGGGCAAGGTGCTCGAATGGCGGCTTGGTGCGGACGGCAAGGCGTTTGCCACCATCGTGCGCTATCACACGCAACCTGACGGCGGCGACGGCACCTATTACGACGGACAGGTGCTGGTGGTATCGAAGATCGGTGCCGAGGCCTGTCATGTCGCCACTGTCGATGCGCGCGCCAATGCCGATGCCAATGCGCTGGCGCGCGCGGCGGCGGACAGGCATGCCGCCGCGTTCGATTGCGAAACCGACACGGTCTTGCGCGTCGGCAAGCCGGGCCGGAGTCTCGGGGAGTAGTCAGGCGGCCTGCCGGTGCGGCGCGATCTTCGACAATGTGGCCGAGAGCTTCTTGTTGGCGACATGCAGGTCATATTTCGCCTGCATGTTCATGAACCATTGCGGATCGACTTCGAAGAAGCGCCCGAGCCGCAGGGCGATGCTCGCGCTGATGCCCTGCCTGCCATTGCAGATTTCGTTCATGCGGCTGCGCGGGACGCCGATGGCCTTCGACAGCGCATAGACCGACATCTCCATCGGCTCCAGAAACTCGGACTTCAGGATCGAACCGGGATGGGGAAGCGGAACTCTGCGGGGCATGGTGTCTTCCTCGAACCTCAATTGTGATAATCGACGAACTCGACATCGTAAGCGTCGCCGTCGCGCCAGACGAAGCAGATGCGCCACTGGCGATTGACGCGGATCGAATGCTGGCCTGCCCTGTCGCCGCGAAGCTTTTCGAGTTCGTTGCCGGGCGGGACGCGCAGGTCTTCGACACGGGTCACCGTGTCGAGCATGAAGAGTTTCGCGACGGCGCGGCGGAGAACGTCGGCAGGAACGCCCTTTGCGGGCCTTCCCTCGGCGAGCGCCGCCGTGCGCTTGTCGCGAAAGCTCCTGATCATGGCCAAGCGTACCTGAATATTGTACGCTTGTCAATCGGACGTACATATTTATGGTACGCTTGTGGCAGGCCTGTCAGGCCGGCTTTTTCGCCTCTTCGGGCAGGCCGGCCATGAAATCCGAAATCACCTTCTCGAAGTCGATGCGCTTGCCGAGCGTCGCCATCGGGCCGGCGGTCAGGCCGCCATCGACCGCAATGGTCTGGCCGGTGACGAAGCTCGAGGCGTCGCTGGCCAGAAAGAGCGCGGTTTCGGCGATGTCGGAGGGCAGGCCCGAACGCGGGGTCGGCTGGATCTTCGCCAGATGGGTCTTCATTACCTCGGCGAACTGGTCGGCGACCTGGGTGCCGAGGCCGAGGCCCGAACCGAAGATCGAGGTGGCGATGCCGCCGGGGCAGATCGCATTCGAACGGACGAAATGCGGCGCCAGCTGCAGCGCAGCGCAACGCGCGAAGTGATGCACGGCGGCCTTGCAGGCCGAATAGACCAGCGGTCCGTAGCCCGCCTGCAGGCCGGCGACCGAGGCCGTGGAAATGATCGAGCCCGATTTCTGCGCCGTCATGTGCGGCACCGCATATTTGTAGCCGAGCACAACGCCTTTCAGCAGCACGCCGACGGTTTCATCGAAACCCGCCATGTCGATCTCGTGCAGTTCGCCGCCGACGCCGCCATAGCCGGCATTGTTGAAGAGCACGTCGAGGCGGCCGAATTTCCCGACCGTGTGATCGACCAGATTCTTCACCTCGTCTTCATGGGCGACATTGGTGCGGCAATAGGCGAAATTCGCGCCCAGCTCGCGCTCCATCGCCTCGCCCTTGTGGTCCTGCAGATCGGCGCAGACGACCTTCGCGCCTTCCTGCAGAAAGAGATCGACCGTGCCGCGGCCGATGCCGCTGGTGCCGCCGGTGATGATGGCGACCTTGCCGTCGAGACGTCCCATGATGTTCTCCCTGTTTTCGGTACGTTGTTTTTATCGTTTGTATTTCTGCGTTCATGTTAGCGACCACCCTCCCCCCTGTGGGAGGGTCAAACGGGCGAAGCCCGTTTGGGGAGGGGTGCGCCGCTCTCGGCAAATGGCGCGCTGTCGATTATGCGCTGAAGTTCCCCGCTTACCCCTCCCCGAAAAATTCTTCGCTGCGCTCGAATTTTGTCGACCCTCCCTCAAGGGTGTATGGACCGGGGACATGGTTGACACCTGTTCGGGGACATAG
>TARA_R110000824_G_scaffold401630_1_pt1 | contig 65932 bp, 55 predicted proteins | sample TARA_R110000824 | Tara Oceans TARA_R110000824 (sample SAMEA4397747) | marine metagenome | biome: Polar Biome; feature: [MES] marine water layer (ENVO:01000295) within the mesopelagic zone...; material: water (ENVO:00002006), including particulate matter (ENVO:01000060) such...
CATAGGCCTCTGCTTGCGAGCCGACTTTTCGTACAGAACCTAGCCAAATGGGCTTTAACCGCTGAGCCAAGCAAGCCGCGCTTTGGGTAAGCAAGCCAAGGCGCTGGTTGATGGCGCGACCCTGGTAGCAACGCACAGGGCTCTCCCTCTGCATTTAACCCAGTCACCGGAATCAGCCTTTCATGACCGATTACCCGGTAGTTGCAGGCACTGGTATCAATATCCAGATCGCAGCGCCCAATCGGCCAGTAGCAGATAGCAAGGTCGCACTCGGCCCGCGCTAACGCTTGAAAATAGTCATTAGCTACCCAGCCAGTCGCCCGCAAATAGGGTTGTACGCGGTCTTGCCAGCCTGTAGAGGCAAGCCATTCAGGCAAAAAATGCGGCAACAGGCTCTGCGGCGCCGCCACCATAATACGCCGCTGCTGGCCAGCATTGATTTCACGCACCCGGTCTCGCGTAAGCCGCACTCGCTCGGTCACCTGTTCGCACAGGGTTAAAAACTCATCACCAGCAGGAGTGAGCGAAAGGGGTAGCGTTTGACGATTAATCAGCGTTACGCCCATCTCCTCCTCAAGCAACTTAATCCGCCGGGAGAAGGTGGGCTGGGTAACGTGTTGATCATCTGCTGCGCGGGAGAAGTGCCGCGTTCTGGCCAGGGCAATAAAATCTTCTAGCCAGCGAATTTCCATGCTCTACCTCTCAGCGACTTGGCTCGCTGTATTATAAAGGGGGGCCTACTCATAGGCGCCCCTCTTCAACAGCGTGGCATGCGACACGGGTTCCGTCATCCTGTGTTTGCAAAAGGGGAATCTCTTGCTTACAGCGTGAATTGGCATGCGGGCAGCGGCCATGAAACACGCAGCCGCTGGGTAAATTAACCGGGGTCGGCACTTCACCGGATAGGCGAATATGCTGGGGGCGGTCATCCTTCAAGCGCGGGATCGCCGAGAGCAGCGCCTGGGTGTAAGGATGGCGCGGCTTTTCAAACAGCGTGGCCGTCGTGGCAATTTCACACACTGTACCCAAGTACATCACCGCCACATGGGTGCCAAAATGCTCGACCACGGCTAAATCGTGGGTGATGAAGAGATAAGTCAGGTTACGCTCTTGCTGGGCTTCCATCAGCAAGTTGAGCACCTGGGCTTGAATCGAGACGTCGAGGGCAGAAATAGGCTCATCGGCGACGATGAATTCCGGATCCACGGCCAGAGCGCGGGCAATCGCGATACGCTGACGTTGACCCCCCGAGAACTCGTGACCAAAACGCTTGCCCCAGTCGGGATCGATACCCACTGAGTGCATCACTTCTTCAACCTTTTCGAGGATTTTTGGCCGCTTCCAGTCAGGATGATGCAGGCGCAGCGGCTCTTCCAAGGTTTGCTGAATGGTCATGCGTGGGTTAAGCGATGCATAAGGGTTCTGGAAAATCATCTGCATACGCTTGCGATACGGCAGCAACTGACGCGAGCTTAAATTATCGATACGTTGGCCATCGTAGTGAATCTCGCCTTCAGAGGGTGTCAAAAGCCCCATCACCGTACGCGCCACGGTGGACTTACCGCAGCCAGATTCGCCCACCACACACAGTGCTTCACCGCGTTTGATATCCAGATTCACGCCGTTAATAGCATGGACGTGCTCTTGATGACGCACCAGCTTGCCGCCCTTGAAGCGCAGCTGATCAAGAAAATCACCCGAGAGAGAGAAGCGCTTTTTCAAATCGCGGATCTGCAGCAGCGAATCAGCACTCTCTTCGTTCTGACGAGGAGTAGGCATAGGGTTTTCCGTCATCGCCTCAGCGTGCGCACTCATGAGGTTTCCTCCTTCAAACGGCGATCTTCAAGCATTTCAGCCACCATATGGCACGCCACGCGGCAATTGCCGGACTCGACAAATTCGGGCACTTGCTGGGTGCAGGCGGGGCGGGGCTGGCCATCGGCGCGATTGATAAAATCGCAGCGCGGGTGAAACGCGCAGCCGCTTGGCAGGTTAGAAAGCGACGGCATGCTGCCACGAATCTGATTGAGTTTTTCGCCCGGCGTTGCCATCTGCGGCAAGGCGTTGATTAGCCCTTGGGTATAGGGGTGTTGCGGGTCATTAATGATTTCCCGTGTCGGCCCTTGCTCAATCACTCGGCCCGCGTACATGACCAGCATACGTTGGGTGACCTGGCTGACCACGCCCAGGTCGTGGGTAATGAGAATTAGGCCTACGTTGTGCTGCTCGCAGAGTTCAAGCAGCAGCGCCATGATTTCGGCTTGAATCGTCACGTCAAGCGCCGTGGTCGGCTCGTCGGCAATGATAATGTCCGGGTCGAGCAGCAGCGCAATGGCGATAATAATCCGCTGGCGCATACCGCCGGATAGCTCGTGAGGATACTGATCCAAACGCGTTTCCGGTGAGGGAATTTGCACCTGTTGCAGCTTATCCAAGGCAATCGCGCGGGCTTCTTTGGAGGAAATACGCCGGTGCGCTTTCAAACACTCAACCATTTGCTCGCCAATGGAGAGCACCGGGTTGAGCGTCATCATCGGATCTTGGAAGATCATCGAGATGCGATTGCCGCGCACTTTGCGCAGGCCGCGCTCGGACATGCGGTTAAGCACTTGGCCGTCAAAGTTGACGGTACCGCCCGCAATAAAGCCTGGCTTAGCGATTAAATTGAGTAGCGAAAAAGCCGCGACGGATTTACCTGCGCCAGATTCACCGACAATGCCCAAACGCTCACCGCGCTCAAGGCTGAAACAAATGTCCCGCAAGGCGTGGACTTCACCCTGGCGCAGCGCAAAGCGGACATCAAGATTATTGACTTCAAGTAGTGCCATGGTGTCCTCAGCCTTTGTAGAGTCGTGGGTTCATGACATCGCGCAGCCAGTCACCGAGTAGATTGATCGACAGCACCAGCACCACCAGTACCGCACCTGGAATTAACGTGATCCACCAGGAGCCGGACTGAATATAGTCAAAGCCTGATTTAATCAATGAGCCCAGAGATGGATGCGTTTCCGGCATACCCAGGCCCAGAAACGACAGGGCTGCTTCAGAAATAATCGCGTTGGCAATCTGTACGGTCGAGATAACGAAGATTGGAGACATCGTATTGGGCAATACGTGGCGGAACATTATCCGCTTGCTGCGCAGCCCCATCACGCGGGCGGCGTCTACGTACTCTTTATTCTTCTCGGCCAGTACCGAAGCGCGCACGGTGCGGGCATACTGCGGCCATTCGGCCAGGCCGATAATCAGGATCAGCATCATCACTGCGTATTGGCTATAGAAGGCGCTGCCCATGGTTGCTTTGACCAAGGCGCCTACCACGATAGCGACCATTAGCGTTGAGAAAGAGAGCTGAATATCCGCCAGCCGCATCAATAGGGTGTCGACACGCCCGCCAAGATAGCCCGCCATCAGGCCGAAGGTGACCCCTAGCAGCGCTTGCAAAATGACCGCGCCAAAGCCGATCAGTAGCGAGACGCGTGTACCGTACAGCACAATTGACCATAAATCGCGGCCCTGGGCATCAGTGCCTAAGGAGTAGCGCTCATCGGCCCCCTCAATCCAGAAGGGCGGCAGCTCTGAGGCCATAATGTCGATTTGGGCGAGGTCGTAAGGGTCCGTCGGCGCCAACAGCGGTGATGCAAAGGCGGCGATAACCATACAAATAAACACGGCCAGGCAGAGCTGTGCGGTGCGGTCACGTTTGAAGCTGTACCACATATAGGAGTCGCGCACGCGCTCCCAGCGGCCGGGTGAAGCGCTCGCTTGTGAAGAATTCCTTGTGTTGCTCATGCGGGCTTCCCAGTCAGTTTAACGGTGGGGTTCACCAGACCGTAGATCAGATCCACAATCGTATTGGTGACGACAAAAATAACGCCGACAATCATCAGGTAGGTCACGATTAGCGGAATATCAGCGCGGTTGATCGCATCCAAAAACATCAGGCCCATGCCCGGCCATTGGAAAACGGTCTCGGTCAGAATGGTGTAGGCCACCATGGTGCCGATCTGAACACCGCCGACGGTAATCACCGGTAGCATGGTATTTTTAAGCGCGTGAACAAAATACACGCGGCGCATAGAGATACCCTTGGCGCGGGCGTATTTAACGTACTCCGATTGCAGGACTTCCATCATTTCGGCGCGGATAAGGCGAATAAACAGCGGCAGCATGATAGAGGCCAATGAGACGGCCGGTAATACTAGATGCTGTAAGCCGTTCCAGGTGGCTAAATTGGTATCCCAGTTACCCACCACATTCACCAGATCATAGCCACGGCCAAAGGACGGCATATTGCCTTCGGTAGAGAAGAAGGCGTTTAGCCAAGCACCCCAGCCGGTATTTTCTGGGAATAGCGTCACGGTAACGCCAATCGCGAAAATTTGAATAAGCACGATCGCGGTAAGAAACACGGGGATTGAAATACCGATAATCGATACACCCATGAATAGTCGCGAAATCGGCGAGCGGGGTTTGATCGCGCTGTAGACCCCGATAGGTACTGAAAACAGCACAATTATCAGTGTCGCCGCAAATACCAGCTCTAGGGTGGCGGGTAAGTGGCGGGCGATGACCTCTAAGGCCGGCTCGCGGTAAAAATACGAGTAGCCAAAATCACCTTGAACGGCATTTTTAGCAAAGCGCGCGTATTGCACCAGGAAGGGGTCATTCAGGCCTAAACGCTCACGAATTTCTTCGCGTTCGCTTTCCGGCACTGACTGGCCGACCATCTGCTGTACGGGGTCACCCAGGTTGTCCTGAATGGCGAAGGCCAGCACGCTGATGACAAACATCACCAAAATTGCGTGCATCAGCCGCTTGATTAAAAAGGCAATCATGGCGTACGCCACCTATGTGAAGGGTTCATCAAAGAGAGTAGGGGCATGGTTATTCAAAGTGTTTGCAGGTTCGAGCCGCCAAACAAAAGGCTTCGCTCCCTAAACACATAGGGAGCGAAGCATACTGGCAGTTAATATTGCAGTAACTCTTTTGGCACTATGCAATTAATGCGCGATGGACATGATTAGTCGTCGCTGCTTTTAACGACCAAGTCACCCAGGTAAGGGAAGTCGATAGCGTTCACCACCGGCTCGACCTCAACACCATCCGCCGCGGCGTAGGCAAGGTTCTGCCAGTGCAGCATGATGAAACCGACGTCTTCGTAAAGCATGGCTTCGGCTTCACGCAGCATTTCGTTGCGTTTCTCCAGATCCGTTTCGCTATCCGCTTCGGTTACCAGTGCATCAATCTCTTCGTTGCAGTAGCTGCCGTAATTGTACTGACCCGCGCCGGTTTCTTCATCGATACAGAAGGAGAGGTACTGGAAGAAGTTAGCGCTGTCTTCCGTATCGGCGTGCCAGCCGATCATTGCCATATCGGATTCACGGGTATCGTACTCAGGCCAGTACTGGGCAAGCGGCATGGTGCGTAGATCAACTTTAATGTTGATTTGCGCCAGCATGTTGGCCACTGCTTGGGCGATCTGGGCATCGTTCACGTAGCGGTTGTTGGGGGCGATCATTTCAACGCTGAAGCCCTCTTCATACCCCGCTTCCGCCATTAGCTCTTTGGCACGTTCGATATCGTAGCGTGGCGTTAAATCAGGGTTGTGGCCTGAGTAACCCTCTGGCGAGAACTGCCCAGCCGGGTTAGCAAAGCCACGCATTAAACGGTCAGCAATGCCTTCTTGATTAATAGCCAGATCAACCGCTTGGCGAACGCGGGCGTCTTGGAAGGCTTCTACGCGCTCTTCGTTCATTTGGAAGCCAATGATGCGGGTACCGTCGATCTCAATCAGATTGACGCCATCTGCTTCACGGACACGGTCTAAATCGTTGGGCGGAACGGCATCAATAAAGTCAACGCCGCCAGAAAGCAGTGCCGCAACGCGAGAGGCGTTTTCAGCGATAGGCGTCATGACGATGTTGGATACGTTGCCTTCGCTTTCAGTGTCCCAGTAATCTTCGAAACGTTCGAAATCAACCCGAACGCCTTGGCGACGGTCGGTCACGATGAACGGGCCGGTGCCTGAAACGTTGCGTGAAGCGAAGGAGTTACCCGCTTTGACGATTTCAGCTTTGTCGCTACCGTCGTCGGTTTCACCCGTATAGAACTCGCTATCCATCGGGAAGATGTACGTAGCAAGGTTGAGCAACAGCGGGTAAGGTTCCGTGGTAACGATCTCAACGGTGTAGTCGTCAACCGCTTCGGCACTGGCAACGGGTTCAAAAATAGCGCGGTAGTCAGGGCTTTCTTTCAGACGTTCAATAGTCCATACCACATCTTTAGCGGTGAATTCGTTACCAGAGTGGAAGGTAACGCCTTCGCGCAGCGTCATGCGCATAGTGGTTTCGTCTACTTGCTCCCACTCGGTGGCTAAGCGCGGCTCAAACTGGAAATCTTTGGTCCAGCGTACGAGCGGATCGAACGCGAGGTGAGAGAAACGCAGCACGCCGCCAGAGAGTTGTTCGTGTAAATCGAGCGTTTCTGGGTCGGCAGAGTAACCAATACGAAGGGTTTCAGCACTTGCCGTCATTGGCAGCAATGTCGTACCTGCAACCACTGCACCAATAACAGAAGCCAGTAGGGTTTTCTTGAACGTCATAATTGTTCCCTTGGGTCATTGTTTATTGTTCGTTTTACAGATGCTTTCCCTCGCTAAAGAACGGAAATACCCGTAAAACAGACACGGTCAGCTTTAAAGCTATCTTAATAACATAGGCTAACAACATAGAGACTGCCTGTTGCGTCATACAATCGAAATAATGACAGGCATCATTCATCTGCTACATGACGTGGCTAGTAGCGGCACATTGCGTGCTTATAATTAGACGAAAGTAGTAAGAAAAAAGATAAGTCCGAATAGGCGGAGAAGCCGTATGTGGAAAAAAATCGTCGTGGCAGCTATGGCTTGGTACCTTCCCACCTTAGCTGCCGCCGTTGAACCAACGCCTGGATCCAATGCAGAGCAGGGCTCAGAGCATGATTTGCCAGCCAGCTCGGAAATAGCGGCTCAGATCAAAGGCTCGTTAGATGGTGAGTTACGCGAATGGTTTATTTTGAGTCATGGCAATGATTCAAACGCATCATTTATTGAGTCAGGTGACCATATCACTATCGATATCACGGGGTTTGTTGATGATGAGGCCTGGGAGACTCAAGAAGCGCTGTCTATTAGCCTGGCGATAAGCGAAGGGGAGCTGATCAGCGCCGTGGTGTTACACCCGCTGGGAGACTCGACCTCACCGCCGCTCTACACCTCTGAAGGGGGCGATGTAGAGGTAACGCTGACGCACTATGGGCGGGCCAATCAACGAGTTCACGTGGCTGGCACGATACAGGGCGTGCTGGCGCTACAAATACAGCTTGATGAGCCTCCGAGTCAGGAAGAAACCATTGAGATTGATGTGGCGTTTGATGTGAAGGCGCAAAAAATCGAGTTTTGATACCCGAAACCGACATCTGCCCGTTTCGGGTAATACATGACGGTGTAACGCAGTTAGTTAGTCAAACTGCTTATGTAACCAGGCATTGATTGTGTCAGATTCGTACATCCACTCTTCCCGGCCATCATCATGGATAATTTTGAGGCAGGGCACTTTAACTTTTCCCCCGCCTTCCAAGAGCGCTTGCTTATGGTCAGGGTCAAGCTGGACATCGCGCAGTTCAATGTTCAATCCCAACCGCGCTATCTCTTTGCGTACCTTGATGCAAAACGGGCAGGTGCGAAATTGATACAGGGCCAGCCGCTGGCATGTCTGATCAATAGTGGCTTGCTCTTCAGGCGAGCGTTCAACTGACTTAGGCGTAGAGAGCTTTTCAGAAATCAGCATAAACGGGGCAAGCACTAAGCGAACGCCACGAAAAAAATAGCGGATTAAAATGCGCATCTAAAGGCTCCTTTCGCTGATGATTAGGCTCATGTCAGCGTGCCGAGTGGAAAGAGAGTGATGGTTAACATTGATAAATAGTGGCCGCATCCTGCAACAACTGAAAGGATTTGTCACTTGAAGGGTGTTTTGGCCCCGTTAATCGCAGTTTATAGTGATGAGTAGATGAGCAAATTGAGTCAGCATGCTAGGCTATTTGGCTATTTTTACGCCATTTTTTGGCTTTTTAATTAAACGTCTTTGCGAATAGTTTATTGGCGAATAACGGGGCGAAAGCCATGCATCTGCATATTATTGGTATCTGCGGCACCTTTATGGGAAGCCTGGCGCTGCTGGCGCGTGAGTTAGGTCATCAGGTAAGTGGCTCTGACCAGCATGTCTATCCGCCCATGAGTACCCAATTGGTTGATGCGGGTATTATTTTGAAAGAGGGTTACCACGCGGATAATCTCTCGCTAGCACCGGGTATTGTGCCCGACCTTGTGATAGTCGGTAACGCTATGTCGCGCGGTAATGAAGAGGTGGAGGCACTACTTAATAGTGGCCTGCCATACACCTCCGGCGCGCAGTGGTTGGCAGAGCACGTATTGCCTGGTCGACGAGTGATTGCGGTAGCAGGTACCCATGGAAAGACGACCACTGCGAGCATACTGGCGTGGTTATTGGAAAGCGGCGGATTAACACCAGGGTTTTTGATCGGCGGTGTCCCTCGTAATTTTGGTGTATCGGCGCGTTTAGGCGATCCGCGGGCACCGTTTGTAGTGGAAGCTGACGAGTACGACACGGCCTTCTTCGATAAGCGGTCCAAGTTCGTTCATTACCGCCCGCATATCGCGATACTCAATAACCTTGAGTTTGATCACGCGGATATATTCCCTGATCTGGCCGCGATTGAGCGCCAGTTCCATCATTTAGTGCGTACCGTGCCAAGCCAAGGCCAACTCTTAGTGGCTGATGAGCAGCCCGCTCTAGAGCGTGTGCTTGCCCAGGGCGCTTGGACCCCGGTCGCTCATTTTGGTGACCAAGCCACGAGTGAATGGCAGCTTACCCTTGAGCGTGACGATGCCAGCCGTTTCCAGGTGCTTCATTATGGTGGCGAGCCCGGCCAGGCTCAAAGCGGCCAAGACGAAGATGGTGTCGTTGAATGGTCTCTCACCGGTGAGCATAACGCTCGTAATGCATTGGCAGCATTGGCGGCAGCCAACGTGTGTGGGGTTGATTTAGCCCGTGGCTGTGCGGCGCTGGCGCGTTTTGAAACCCCCAGAAGGCGGCAGGAAGTGCGCGGTGAAATCAATGGTATTCAGGTCATTGATGATTTTGCCCATCACCCCACGGCGATTGCCGCCACGCTCAAAGGGTTACGCGCGGCGACCACCAAGGGGCGGCTGCTGGCAGTGATTGAGCCGCGCTCCAACACGATGCGCTTGGGCGCGCTGCGCGAACGTTTGGTTGAGAGCGTGGCTGATGCTGATAGTGTGTTTTGGTTTCAGCCCACTGGGCTGGATTGGTCAATGGAGGAGCTGGTAGCCACTCAGGGGGCGCGTGCGCAGCTGCATAACGACATCGATAAATTGGTGGCGGCTGTGGTCATGCAAGCGTCACCATTGGACCGTATTGTAGTGATGTCTAATGGTGGTTTTGAGGGCGTGCATGAGCGCTTGCTGGCCGCTTTGACGACTGCCCAAAAAGCCGCCGCCAACGAGGGGCATGTGTGACCAATCAAACTGAACCGCCATTCAAAAAGCCAGTTACCGTCGCACTTACCGGTGCCTCTGGGGCGCAGTACGGCCTACGTCTGATTGATGTGCTGGTCGCAGCGGGGCATGAAGTGTGGGTGATGATTTCCAAAGCTGCACACATGGTGATTGCCACCGAAACGGATATCGAACTGCCAGCGCAGCCTCAGCGGTTAGCTCAGGCGTTAAGTGAACGTAGCGGTGCCCAGCCTGGGCAGATTCGCTGCTTTGGGCGCGAAGATTGGATGGCGCCAGTGGCTTCAGGCTCCGGTGCGCCATCGGCAATGGTGGTGTGCCCGTGCTCAACGGGAACACTGTCGGCGGTAGCCACCGGAGCAAGCAATAATCTGATTGAGCGGGCGGCCGATGTTGCGATTAAGGAGCGTCGTACGCTGGTGTTAGTGCCTCGTGAAAGTCCGTTTTCCCCCATTCATCTTGAGCACATGCTGGCGTTAAGCCGCCTGGGCGTGGTCATTTTACCAGCGGCGCCGGGGTTTTATCATCGCCCACAAAGTATTGAGGATCTAATCGATTTTATTGTGGCGCGTATCCTAAACCAGTTGGGAATCGAGCATTCGCTGGTGCCTCGCTGGGGTGAGGTCGAAAGCACTACTAACTCCTCATCAACTAAGGATAACTAATCTATGATGTCGTGGGCGACGCTCTCGGTTTTTGTACCAACGTTTTTGTTTGTCTCGCTAACCCCAGGCATGTGCATGACCCTTGCGATGGTGTTGGGTATGACCCAGGGCGTGAAGCGTACGCTGTGGATGATGATTGGCGAGCTGCTCGGCGTCGGCTTAGTCGCGGCAGCGGCGGGTGCTGGGGTGGCGGCGCTAATGCTACGTCAGCCAGAACTGTTTGTGCTGTTCAAATGGGTGGGCGGCGCCTATTTAGGCTATTTGGGCATTATGATGTGGCGTTCTCGCGGGCGAATGGCAATACCTAGCGAGTTGGATGCTGGCCCACCCGCCAGTCGGCTACAGCTAGCCACGCAAGGCTTTGTCACGGCGGTAGCCAACCCCAAAGGCTGGGCGTTTTTTATGGTACTACTGCCACCTTTTTTAGACAGTAATCGCCCATTGCCAGGCCAGCTCAGCCTGCTGATTGCGGTCATTTTAACCATCGAGCTCGCTAGCATGCTGGTCTATGCCACTGGGGGTAAAACGCTACGTAATGTGCTCGGTAAGAGTGGCAATGTGCGCTTACTTAACCGTATCGCTGGCACGTTGATGATAGGGGTTGGGCTCTGGCTTGCTCTTGGCTGATCAAAACGGTGTTAGTGCTTTAAACCGGGGGCAAAAAACCGACGCGGGCGCTGAGAAGTACCAGCGATGCCACGCTGAGTAGAGGCCAGGGGCATGGCCGCAGGCTTGGCCGAGGCTGCTGCTGCCAATGCAGCAGGGTCAGTGCGCAGACAACTAAGCCTAACAGTGCGCCTCCCACTAGATCGCTAAACCAGTGCACACCCACCACCAGTCTCGATAATGCCATAGGCAGTGCAAGCGCAAGTGCACACCAATAGGCCCAAAAGCGCTTATGGCGAGGCATTTCGGCTGCAATAAACGCTGCTGTCAGACCAAATAGCACCACTGCGGTGGATGTATGCGCGCTTGGGTAGGAAAAAGAGCCCATCAGGTAGTCCGGTGTGTCAGGGCGGGCACGCCCAAACAACCCTTTGCCAATAATGTTAAGCAATGCGACCCCTGCAAAGGCGCCGCCCCAGTGCCGTATGGCATCCCAGCGTTTGCCTAACAGTAACCACGCCGCCCACGGCAGGGCGAACGCGATAATGCCAAAGGTGTCGCCAATTTTCGCAAAAATATTCCCTGCGCTGTAAGCAATATCACCGTGCAGCCCTGTAAACAGTCGATGAATAAAAATATCCATATCCAGTGGGCCGTTTTCGCCGATAACCATTAGCGTCCAGCCCGATAGGCTACCAAGTGCTATGACCAAGAGCAGCAGGGAGGCTAATGGGACATCTCCTGATTGGCTCATTGCTAACCAGGGGCGCCGTAGCAGTGGCAGCCGGCGAGCAGTACCGGCGATCATCCGGTAAAGTCGACCATTCCGCGTGGCTTGATGGCGGCCCCATGAAAAAATAACCGCGAGAGCGACAACAATAACGGCCAGTACCAGTAACGCGGCTTCAAGGCCTGGGGGGAGATTCAAATGGTGCTGCCAAGTGCGGCCAAGTAGGTAGCCGGGCAGAATATAAGCAGGTGCCCACAGGGCCGCCGAGGTTAGGTTGGCCCAAATAAAAGTGCGTGGCGGCATCTGCATCATGCCTGCCACCAGGGGAATAATGGGTCTTACAGGGCCTACAAAGCGGCCGATAAAAACCGACCATATACCGTAGCGCTCAAAGAAGCGTGACCCTCTTCCCAACCACTCGGGATGCTGAGACAGCGGCCAACGCTGGGTAACTTGCTCGCGATGCCTATAGCCGAGCAAAAAGCTGATGCCGTCACCTATAACAGCCCCTATAAAGGCCGCACCGATCAGCCATGCCAAGGCAATATCCTGATGTCCTGCCATAGAAGCCGTTGAGGTAATTAACACCACGCCAGGTACTAGCAAGCCCACCAGCGCAAGCGATTCCACTAATGCAATGACCAGCACCAAGCAAAGTAGTAGTAGGGGCGATGGCGTTAATGAAAGGAGCATATCGGCTAGCGGCACATACTTCTCCGGCGATAAATGAGGTGGGGGTTAACAATAAGTTAAATGTTGGCGAGTGAGGCGCCGCGTGCTTCCAGGCGCTTTAAATAGCGCTCGAAGCTTTCTGCTCGACTGGGTAAGCACGCCGCAATACGCGCTTCAAGCTGGCCAGTTTCCACCAGCACGCGCTCAGAAAGAGCTCGCTGTAAGCGCTCGCGAACCAATAGTGCACCGCTTTCACTGGTGTCTGGTAGAACCAGCCAAAACGTAGCGTTATCGGCGCGGCCCAGGACATCATGGTCACGGCAGCGGCTATTCACTTCACTACATAGAGCGCCCAATAGAGCCGTCTGTGCGCGATGGCCAAATTGCTCTGCGGCCATATCCAGCTGCGGCAAGTGCACAACTAACACTACTAGCTGTTGATTGAGCATGGCCGCACGCTGAAATTCGCTATTTAAGCGCTCTTTTAGCGTATCAATGTGATAGGCGTTGCAGTCGCTATCGTTTGGGTCAGTCGCCCGAAGCAGTGCACGGCGACGGGCGTGTTCCCATCGAGGTAGCGCAAGGAGCAGCGTTAAGGCGGCATAGCCGACAATAATCGCGGGTGGCGCAGCGGCGACGGTGGGAAGCAGCCACCATAAGGGGCCGATAGCGATATTGACCAGTAACGCAGCCCACAGCGGTAATAGTAAAAAAGTGGCGGTAATGGGCAGGCCAAGCCAAATAGGCGATGCCCCAGGATGGTAGTAAAAAGCGCTAAGCACCACCGAGTAAGTGCAACAAAGTAATATGATGCGCGGTAGATAGCTTTTCAGCCCTTGCCCGATATGCATGAGTAGCGCTGACATGAGCAGCAGGGTCATGAAGGTAGGGATCAGCAGGTCGCGGTAGTCACCCATAGCATATAGCCAAAGCGCATAACCCGCCATTAGCGCAATGCTGGCGGCGTAGGCGAGCGTCATCAACCGCTTGGGAATATGGTGCTCGGTCATATCGTCTCTCGTACCCGCTCAGTCGGTAACTTACTCATCTCACATACCGATAGGGTTGCCGGTTCGATATCAATTAATTCAAGGTATTCACTCGTGATATTGTCGGGTAGATCGGCGAGCAGCAAGCTGCGTCGTTGAGCGGCTTCTTTCGGTGAACGTGCGAGAAGCAGGGTGACCAGCGTCGTACTGCTTAAACGGTATACGTTTTCAAAATCATGCGTTAATTCACACAGTTTTTGTGCAGTTGGCCAAAGTTGGTGACGTTTAACGTGCAGTATAAATACTTCTGCATGAATGCCTTCACGCTCACAGCGCGTTTGTTCGCGGGCAATGTCGCGCAGTAATTGTTCACCGGCCCATAAATTGAGCCCTGGAATCAATCGTAAACGTTGGCGAATAGAGCCATTCATATCAATCAGCTGCTGTGCTCTTGAGAGGGCCAGCAAGCCAAGCACCAATAGGCAGCAGAGCAGCAGGATAAATTCAGGCTTTTCCAACTGGGGTGCCACCATGACCGAGCTAACCAGTGCGGCGCTGAGATGAAACGCCGCCACCCAATTATTTTGTGGCAGCATCAGCATGGCGGCCCAGGCCCAAATCAAAATGCTGTGCCGTTCAGGAGCCGCCGCAATTAACGCGACCAGCAGCACACCCGGCACAAGCTGCCATGGCAACCCCCGCGAGCGTCGGTGACTGAAGTCGAGCATTAGAGCGGTAATTAATAGCCAGCCGACTGAAAGCCACAGCACGAGTGCTGCAGCGGGCGGCGTAGCGGGCGTCCATAGCGCCAAAGCAACGGCTGCCGCTAAAAGATTGGCACGTAGTAGGCGTATTTTGTACTTGCTTTGCATGGTAACTACTATTCGTCCTGAATAACCAGAAATATCTGAGCAAGTGGGTGAGCGTATTATGAACAACGTACGCGACACATATTAGCGCCTTAATCATCCTCAGTATAACGTCGAAATGGCGTAACATAAGCACAAACGTAAAAACGGCTGCACAATCATGCCATTCAAAGCTATTGGGTTTATCATTTCATAACCACTGAACAACGTACCCTGGCCCTGCTTAGGGCATTATTCACTTTAGATTTTAAGCTTGGTAGTTATTCTGAGCACTCGGCTTGAATACATGGCTTGAGTACTTGAATTTCATATTTGCACTTAGCACGCACGATGCCGCACGGAGACACTATGAGCGTTTCAACACCATTCCAAGAAGAGGCCCATCAGCACCTAGCGTCCGGAGATGTGCCCGCCTATATGCAGGCGTTGGGGCAAGCGGCACGCCGCGCAGCCAGTGAGCTACGCCGGGCGGATACGGGATTGAAAAACAGTGCCCTGATGGCAATGGCGCAGCGTTTGGCAGAAGCGCGCGGCCGCATACTAGACGCCAATGCTGAGGATTTGCAGCGTGGCCGCCAGAGCGGCTTAGAGAGCGCGCTGTTAGACCGCTTAGCGCTAAACGATGCTCGAATCGACGCCATGATTGAAGGGCTTCAGCAAGTAGCGAGCTTGCCAGACCCAGTGGGCGAGATTAGTGATATGCGTTACCGGCCCAGCGGGATTCAGGTTGGCAAAATGCGCGTGCCACTAGGGGTTATTGGCATTATTTATGAGTCGCGCCCTAACGTGACGATGGAAGCCGCTAGTCTGTGTTTAAAATCGGGTAATGCCTGTATTTTGCGTGGCGGTTCAGAAGCCAGTGCCTCAAATGCTGCGATTAGTGCCTGTATTCAAGCAGGGCTTGCGGATGTAGGACTGCCAGCGGGTAGTGTTCAGGTGGTAGCAACCACCGACCGGGCCGCAGTGGGCGCAATGATTAGCATGCCGGAATATGTCGATGTCATTATTCCCCGTGGTGGCAAATCGCTGATTGAGCGTATTACTCGTGAGTCGCGCGTGCCAGTCATCAAGCATCTGGACGGGGTTTGTCATGTCTACATCGATACCACCGCTGACCCTGCCAAGGCCTTAGCCATCGCCGTCAATGCGAAAACCCATCGCTATGGCACTTGTAACACCATGGAGACACTGCTGGTCGATGCGCCGATTGCTGATTTACTGTTACCCGAGCTAGCACGTGCCTATGCTGAATATGAGGTGGAGCTGCGTGGTTGTGAACGTACTCAGGCACTGTTACCTCAGGCTATCGCAGCCGATGAGGCGGATTGGTACGCCGAGTATTTAGCCCCGGTCCTGGCGATTAAAGTGGTCGATGGGGTTGATGAAGCGATCGCCCATATTGAGCAGTACGGCTCACACCACACCGATGCAATTGTGACCCAAGACTATTCCCTGGCGCGGCGCTTTATGGCGGAAGTTGATTCCAGCTCAGTCATTGTTAATGCCTCGACCCGCTTTGCTGACGGTTTTGAGTATGGCCTGGGCGCTGAAATCGGTATCTCAACCGATAAACTGCATGCCCGCGGCCCCGTTGGGTTAGAAGGTTTAACCACCCAAAAATACGTGGTGTTCGGTGATGGTCAGGTGCGTGAGTAAGGTGGCGGTATGAGTCAGTTTATACAACGTATTGGCATGTTAGGCGGCACCTTTGACCCGATTCATTTGGGCCATTTGCGCAGTGCAGTAGAGTTGCATGAGGCGCTGGCGCTTGACCAGCTGCATATGATCCCCGCGCAACAGCCGCCGCTGCGGGACCAGCCACAGGTGTCGGCGCAGCAGCGGTTGGCACTCTTGAAAGCGGGTATCGGTGACACGCCTGGCTTGGTGGCTGATGATCGTGAGCTGCTGCGTGACGGCCCCTCCTACAGCACCGATACGCTTGCCGAGCTACGTGCGGAGTATGGTGAGCAGGCGCGTTTGGTAATGGCTATTGGGTTCGATGCTTTCTTGCGGCTGCCTCAGTGGAACCAGCCGGCGCGCATATTTGAGTATGCCCATTTGGTGGTTATTGCCCGTCCTGGCTATAGCGATCCGTGGCCAGCACCATTAAGGGAACTGGTGGCGCATAGAGCAGTCGATAGCGTAGAGGAATTAATGCAGCGGTCATGCGGGGGCTTTTTGTCGCTTGAATTGCCATCGCTAATGGCCATTTCAGCGACCTATATCCGCAAGCGGTTAGAAGCGGGTAAAAGTGTGCGCTATTTGGTGCCGCCCCCCGTTGAACAGGCGATTGCGCACTACGGACTTTACCAGCAGTGTGAATAGCGCTGGCAGTCGTCAAATAAGCCGTTACAATGGCCGGCTTTATTGACCGATTACCCCATGAGGTTGTCTTTAGGAGTCATGCACATCGATACATTGAAAAATCTAGCGGTTGACGCGCTAGAAGAACTGAAAGCACGCGACATTACGCAGTTAGATGTTGCTAAATTAACCGAGGTCACCGACCTCATGTTGATTGCCAGCGGTACGTCGACTCGTCACGTCGCTGCTCTGGCGCAAAACGTAGTGGAAAAAGCCAAGGCTGCAGGGCTTGGCCCTTTGGGCGTTGAAGGTGGTGATAACGCCGATTGGGTGCTGGTCGACTTGGGTGACATTGTGGTTCACGTCATGATGCCTGAGGCACGTACTCTCTATGACTTAGAGCGGTTGTGGGCCGATCTGCCGACGGACTCGGGCGCCATTGGTGAGTCGCTTGAGCGCTTTCAAGAGCGAGCCAGCATGTCATGAAAATCCGGCTGTTAGCGGTGGGAAGCAAAATGCCTGCGTGGGTAGAAGAGGGCGTGGAAACTTACCGTAAGCGGCTACCGAGAGATTTTCATCTCGAGATCGAAGAAATTACCCTCGGCCAGCGTGGCAAAAATGCAGATATCGCGAAAGCGCGCGCCCAGGAGGCGCAGCGTATTCGCGATAAGTTGCGTGGCGACGAATATGTGGTGGCACTGGAAGTGAAAGGTAAGCCATGGACCACCGAACAGCTGGCGCAAGAAGCTGACGCTTGGCGCATGAGTGGTCGGGATATTGCGTTGCTTGTGGGTGGCCCGGACGGGCTTGAGCCCGCACTCTCAGCCGCAGCCGACAAAACTTGGTCAATCTCTCCACTGACGCTACCGCATCCATTGGTGCGAATTATGCTGGCCGAGCAGCTCTACCGTGCCTGGACACTATTAGTGGGCCACCCTTATCACCGTTAACGGCTGAATGGTAAGCCATTACTGTTTGTGTCCTGTTGCGCCTTTTGTTTGATTTGAGAGTCTTCGTTGCCATGCTCAAGCGCCCCAACACGCTAAAAAACTCCGAGCAAGAACTGCGTATTTTTCGTGTTAGAGCGCTGCTCGCCGTGTTGGTGGTGTTGACCCTTGCCAGCTTGTTAACGGGGCGGCTGATTTATTTACAGATCGTCCAGCACGACATGTACAGCACGCGCTCTGAAAATAACCGGGTTCGCGTCGAACCGCTGCCGCCTAATCGGGGGTTAATCTACGATCGTAATGGCGTACTGTTAGCCGAAAACCGTCCAACCTATAACCTGACCCTCGTCCGCGAGCGCGTCGATAATCTGGATGAAACGCTGGCGCTGCTAGTAGAGCTTCTTGAGCTTCCTGAAGAAGAGATTGAAGCGTTTAACGTGCGCTCACGCCAGCGTCAACGACCTTTCCAGCCAGCGCTGCTTACCAGTGATCTAAGCGAAGACCAAATTGCCCGTTTGGCAGTTAACCGCCACCGATTGCCAGGGGTGGAGATAGAGGCACAGCCGCTGCGGTTTTATCCTGATGCCGAAATAATGGCCCATGCGCTAGGTTACGTTGGCCGTATTAATGCTGAAGAGATGGAAACGCTGGATGCAGGTCGTTACGCGGGTACTCACTTTATCGGTAAAACCGGTATTGAGCGTTTTTACGAAGAGGAGCTGCATGGTGAGGCGGGTTTACGCAAAGTGGAAACCAACGCCCGCGGAAGAGTGTTACGAGAGCTAGGGCGCACTGACCCGGTACCTGGGAAGAATTTAACATTAACGTTGGATAAGTCGCTCCAGATGCTGGCTTATGAATTGTTAGATGGTCGTCGCGGTTCTATCGTCGCTATCGTGCCAGCCACAGGTGAGATTCTTGCTATGGTCTCGACGCCGGGGTTTGACAGTAATCAGTTTGTCACCGGCATTGATGTGGCTTCTTATCGTGGTTTGCAGGAGGATCTCGATTTACCGCTCTTTAATCGCGCTATCCGCGGCCATTATCCTCCTGGCTCTACCATTAAGCCCTTTCTAGCGCTGGCCGGGTTGGTGGAGGGCGTCATTACCCCGGATAGCACGATTAATGATCCTGGTTATTATCAGTTACCTAACGACTCCCGGCGTTACCGCAACTGGTTGCGCTGGGGGCATGGCCGTGTCGATATGGAGCGTTCCCTAGCCGTTTCTAATAACACTTACTACTACACCTTGGCACATGATTTAGGTATCGATAATCTCCATGAGCAGATGAGTAATTTTGGCTTTGGTCAGCGTGTGGCCCATGACGTGCAAGGAGAAAGCAGCGCTTTGATGCCCTCGCGTGATTGGAAACGAGGACGCTTTAACCAGCCCTGGTATCCCGGTGAGACCCTGTCCGTGGGGATTGGGCAAGGCTACTGGCAGGTGACGCCTTTGCAGCTAGCCAGCGCCACTGCAACGCTGGCCAATCGCGGCCACTGGGTGAAGCCGCGCTTGGCGCGTCAGATTGGCGATACCCCTGTCCCCCGTGACCTGCCCGACACCTTGGATGACATTCAGTTAGCTAATGACAACTGGTGGAATCGGGTATTCAGCGGTATGGAGAAGGTGATTAGTGGCACCGAAGGAACAGCGCGTCGAACTGGAGTGGGCCTTGAGTATCGCATGGGCGGTAAGTCAGGCACGGCACAGGTGTTTTCGCTGGGTCAGGATCAACGTTATAACGCTGATGAGTTAGCGGAGCGGTTACGTGACCACGCGCTGTTTATGGCCTTCGCGCCACTGGAAGATCCTCAGATTGCGGTATCCGTTATTGTTGAAAACGCAGGCGGCGGCAGTACGCATGCGGCTCATTTGGCGCGCGCTATGACGGATGCTTGGTTACTCGAGGATGAGGCGCCGGACGTAGAAGAAGTACGCGAAGTGTTAGAAGAAGATAACGCCAACGTGGAGGGTAACTAACCCATGCCTTGGCATTATCTAGCGCGTTCTATGCGTGGTTACCCTGTTCGCCCGCCCGAAAGCGGCATCGCCCGGCGTAAAAGTATTTGGGAGCGAATCCATCTAGACCCCTGGCTGCTTGGCTTGCTACTGGTATTGATGGGCAGTGGTTTAATCGTTCTTTATAGCGCTTCTGGACAATCCATTGATGCCGTGATTGCTCAGAGCATACGGTTTTGCATCGCCCTGGTGGTGATGGTAATCATTGCCCAGTTTTCACCTTCTACTTTTTTGCGCTTCGCGCCGCTAGCCTATGGGGTCGGGGTTGCCATGCTGGTTGCTGTTGATGTAGTGGGTGATGTGGGGATGGGCGCTAAGCGCTGGTTAGTTATTCCTGGTGTCATACGCTTTCAACCCTCGGAAATGATGAAACTGGCAGCCCCGTTAATGGTGGCGGCCTATCTTAATCGCTGTGAATTGCCGCCGCGTCTGCGCGATATACTAGTGTGTGGCGTTATCATCGGCGTGCCCGTCGTGCTGACGGCTATTCAGCCTGACTTGGGAACCTCGTTGCTGGTAGCCAGTGCTGCTCTTATCGTGGTTCTGCTAGCAGGTTTGTCGTGGCGGTTGATCGGATTTATTGCGGCGTTGGGGGCCGCCGGGGTGCCGGTATTATGGATGAATATGCATAACTACCAGCGTCAGCGCGTGTTGACTTTTTTGAACCCAGAAAGCGACCCGCTGGGCTCTGGCTGGAATATCATTCAGTCAACCACCGCCATAGGTAGCGGTGGGTTGTGGGGCAAAGGGTGGCTGCAGGGTACCCAGTCCCAGTTAGAGTTTTTGCCAGAGCGGCATACGGATTTCATTATTGCCGTCCTAGGCGAAGAGTTTGGTTTAGTGGGTATGCTGGTGCTGTTGTGCCTGTATCTATTAATCGTGAGCCGTGGTGTATGGATGGCAAGCGCTGCCCAGGATACCTTTGGCCGCTTAGTCGCAGGCAGTATCATCCTCACCTTTTTTATCTATGTATTTGTCAATATGGGCATGGTGAGTGGCATTCTGCCTGTCGTTGGTGTGCCGCTACCGTTGGTTAGCTTTGGCGGCACCTCAAGCGTGACCTTGTTGGCGGGTTTCGGTATTCTCATGTCCATACATGCTCATCGGCGGCTGCTGTCGCGCTAGCAAAGTTGCCCAGCCCAAACATATAGTTCAGACGCCTGTGTTACTCGGCAATGGAAAACTCAGGAATAGATGGTTCTGGAATTAATCGTTCTGGGATAAAGAGCTCAGGAGTGGAGAGTTAATGAACAAGGTTCAAGGGAAGACGAGCCGCTATTTTTTGGCAGCCATGATGTGCTGGGTAACGCCCATAGCAATTGCTGAGGAGCCTTCTCAGGGTGAACAGCAAGCTGCCCCTCAGCACTTTGCGCCTCAGCAAAATGCTGACAGCCAAGCGCTGATGGAAGAGCTAGTTGAGCAAGGGGTCCCTCAAGCGTGGCTAGAAGAGGCGCTCGGACAGGCTAATTATACCCAAAGTGTACTGGACGCCATGGAAGGGGCCGCCGAGCGACGTCTAAAGTGGCATGAGTATCGCGCCATTTTCATGACTCAGCAGCGCATTGAAGAGGGCGTTGAATTTATTGATAAGCATGCTGACGCCTTGGCGCGAGCCGAAAGTACCTATGGCGTTCCTGCTGAAATAATTACCGCTATTATTGGCGTTGAAACTTACTACGGCCGTCATAAAGGCCAGCACCGTGTATTGGATTCGCTAGCCACGCTGGCGTTTCATCACCCGGCGAGAGGCGCTTTTTTTCGCGGTGAGCTGGCAGCGTTTTTACGTATAGCGTACGAGCAGCAGGTCGACCCTACTGGGCTGCGCGGCTCTTATGCAGGAGCTATGGGCTATCCGCAATTTATCCCCACCAGTTACCAAGCCTATGCGGTAGATTTTGATGATGATGGCCGCCGCGATTTGTGGGAAAACCCAGTCGATGCGATTGGTAGTGTCGCTAATTACTTTGCCGAGCATAACTGGAAACCAGGGGCTGATATTTATCACCAGGCCACTGGGCCAGACGAATTGTCAAGCGAGCTATTACAGGAACTCTCGTTTAACCAAACGTCGCCTCCTGCAGTGAGTGTCGCTCAACTGGCCGCGCATGGACTGATGCCTGAGGATTCTCTAGATAGTGAATTGTTAGTCGCGCCGTTGGCGCTTGAGTTCGCTGATGGCGAGACCCACTATCGGTTCGGCGAGTATAATTTTTATGTGATTACTCGCTATAACCATAGTCACCTGTATGCCATGGCTGTAGCCGAGTTGGCGGAAGAGATCGCCGCATTGCACGATAAGCTGCATGAGGACGAGGCATGAATAGCAAACTGACGATAACCAGGCGTGCTGGCGGGGTAATCGCCTTGCTGGCGCTGGTCAGTGGTTGTGCTAGCAATGATACCCAGCGTATTGATGTGCCTAGCTCGGCCAATCAAGCAGCTGCCCCTAGTTCGTCGGCCGCTACGAGTGACGGTCGTTACGCCATGAGCGGAGATGCCTACCCACTTGAACCGCCGGATGTTACCAAAGTGCCCGATGCAGAGCCGCGCGTTGAGCAGCCCTCCCGAGGTGGCAACCGCTCAACCTATGAGGTGTGGGGAAAAACCTACCATGTGCTGCCTGATGCCACAGGCTACGAAAAACGCGGTACGGCCTCTTGGTATGGTGAAAAATTCCACGGCTATGCGACCTCAAACGGCGAAATTTACGATATGTATAAAATGTCGGCCGCTCACCGTTCGTTGCCCTTACCCACGTTTGCTCGGGTAACCAGCTTGGATAACGGGCAATCGGTGATTGTCAGGGTAAATGATCGCGGCCCGTTTCATAGTGACCGTGAAATAGATCTCTCGTATGCGGCAGCGGCACGATTGGGTTTTCTCGACAATGGCACCGGCTCCGTTAAAGTTGAAGCAATCAACCCTGAACAGTGGCTAGCCGAGCGTGGTCGAGGGGGGAGTGGTTCTTCCCAACAAGCAAGCGCTCCAGAGAGGCAAGTTGTTTCAAACGCTCCGTCGGCTGTTGCCCGGCAAGCGGCGTCTAATGTTTCAGTATCAAATTCTTCAGTGCCTACTGCTTCAGCGCCTGCTGCACCCTCACAAGCATCGATATCTCAGCCATCGCCAAACCAAGGCGGGACAGGTGACGCCGTTTACCTACAAATTGCTGCTCTCGGTAACCCTGAAGGCGCGCAGCAGTTGCAGCAGCGGCTGCAGGTTGAACAGCCCCATGACGTACGTATTATGAGTGATGCCGACGTCTATCGTGTGCAGATAGGCCCCATTAGGCCGGGGCAGGAGACTCAAGCACGTGAAACGCTGCGTCAAGCAGGGTTCCCCCAGGTCTTTGTTGTGCGATAATTAGCACCCTATTTATTTCTTGTGGCGCGTTTTACGCGCCGCCTTGTTTTTAAAAAAAGCTTTACAAGTAAGCTTTCAAGTAAGTGAGACTGACGTTATGAACGTGTTTACATCCATTGGCCGCTCTGCACGCCTATGCCTTTTTGCTGCAATGGCGACGGTTGCTGTGCCTGCCAGTGCACAGGAAGTTCCTCAACCGGTAATTCCGCAGCCGCAAACCATTATTCCTGCGGCCCCTCAGTTAGCGGCGAGTTCGTGGATACTCATGGATGCCAACAGTGGTCGCATTTTGGCGGAGCATAATTCGGATGAACGCCTTCCGCCGGCCAGTTTGACCAAGTTGATGACAGCCTATTTGGTTGAGCGTGAGCTTGATCGCGGCACTATTAATCTGACTGACATGATTAATATTAGTGAGAACGCGTGGCGTACCGGCGGCTCTAAAATGTTTATCGAGGTGGGTGATCAAGTTTCAGTAGATGACCTTCTTCATGGAATTATTATTGTGTCGGGCAACGATGCCAGTGTCGCCATGGCCGAGCATTTAGCCGGTGGAGAAACGCCCTTTGCGGACCTAATGAATCAGCATGCCACTCGGCTGGGCATGAATAATACAAATTTCCAAAATGCCACGGGCTTGCCGGGCGAGCAGCACTACTCAACTGCCCATGATATGGCACGCTTATCGCAGCACATTATTAATGATTATCCCGAACATTATGAAATTTACTCCCAGCGTACCTTCTCTTATGGCGGCATCGACCAGCCCAACCGCAACCGTTTGCTGTGGCGTGACCCTTCGGTCGACGGCCTAAAAACCGGCTGGACCACAGAGGCTGGTTTTTGCCTTGTATCGTCGGCTAAGCGTGACGATATGCGCTTGATTTCCGTTGTGATGGGGACCACCTCCGATGAGGCGCGTGCTCAGGAAACGCAAAAGCTACTCAGCTATGGTTTCCGCTTTTTCGAGACCATGAAGCTTTACGAGCGTGGTGCTGTTTTGGCCACGCCGCGTGTGTGGGGTGGCGATATTAACGAATTACGCGTGGGGGTCGATGAAGAGGTCTTTATGACCTTGCCGCGTAACCGTAATGAAGAACTGCGCGCGCGCCTTAATCTGAACCCGGATCTTCAGGCCCCGATTGCTATTGGTGATGAGGTCGGCACCCTTGAGGTTCATCTGGGCGACGAGGTGGTCGGTGAGCGTCGCTTGGTGGCCTTGGAAAACATTGAAGAGGGCGGTCTCTTCAAGCGTTTGTTTGATCAGGTGCAGCGCTTCTTTAGTGGCCTAATCAGCAACTTTACCGACTAAAGTTTGATTAGGCTTAAGCCGTTGGTTTTGTTTTTTGCAATGATGGGGTTGCTATGAAAAAAGGTACGCCACAAGGACTGCGTGATTTGCGCCAACCGGCGGTTCAAGAGCCGCCTAAAATCACTTTTCCCTGTGATTACTCGTTAAAAGTCGTCGGCGATGCCGCCGAAGACTTTCCTGCCTGTGTGTGTCAGGTCATTGTGCGCCATGCGCCTGATTTCGACGCCACGACAATGCAGGTAGTTGATAGCCGTAATGGTCGTTTCCAATCGGTTCGTGTGGTGATTAGAGCGACCGGAGAGCAGCACATTAAAGAGCTGTTTGAGGCGTTAAAAGCCACCGGTCGTGTGCATATGGTGGTGTAAGCGTGAGCGACGCCGAGCCAATCAAGCTGCATTCCTTAGGGCGCCAACCCTATCTTCCGGTTTGGGAGGCAATGCGTGCGCTGACCGATACGCGCGATGCTAATACCCCTGATCAGTTCTGGTTGGTTGAGCACGATCCGGTGTTTACTCAAGGGCAGGCAGGTAAGCCAGAGCACTTACTTCTGCCCGGTGACATTCCAGTCGTACATACCGATAGGGGCGGGCAGGTTACCTATCACGGGCCTGGTCAGGTGGTGCTATATCCGTTACTGGATGTGCGGCGTGGAAAAATTGGCGTACGTGATTTAGTCACTGCATTGGAGAATGCGGTGATTGATGTATTAAGCAGTTACGGTGTAAGCGCGCGTGCACGGCCTGATGCGCCCGGTGTGTATGTAATGACCGACGCTGGTGAGGCTAAAATTGCTTCGTTAGGCTTGCGAATTAGGCGTGGGGCAAGCTTTCATGGCGTAGCGTTAAACGTCGATGGTGACCTAACGCCTTTTTTACGGATTAATCCCTGCGGCTATGCCGGCATGCCCATGGTGAGGTTGGCCGACGTTGCATCGCTACCAAGCAATCATCAGGTCGGGGAGCAGTTGGCGAAAGCGCTAGCCAAACGGCTAAATCGTGAATTAGTCAGTGTAGGTAGCTCGCCGCTGTAAAAGGGAGCCGGTGGCTCCCTATTTTCAGCTAGCTCTATATAGCGGTAAAGTTAGGCCTATCCCACGTTTAGTGCTGGAATAATATTGGGGTTCGCTTCTTGTTCCTGACCAGGAATGGCGGCGGGTGAGGCGAGCCCCAGGTTGTTCTTTTCAAACACGCGATCAGCGCGATAGCTGGAACGCACCAGCGGGCCAGAAGGCACTTCCATAAAGCCTTTCTCCAAACCGATCACGCGGTAGCGGTCAAACTCTTCTGGTGTTACCCAGCGCTCTACCGCCAAGTGATTTTTGGTTGGGCGCAAATATTGACCAAGCGTGACGATATCGACACCGATTTCACGCAGATCATCAAAAGTCTGCAAAATCTCTTCGTCAGTTTCCCCTAACCCCAGCATCAAACTGGTTTTGGTGATGATGTCAGGACGGTAGCGCTTGGCATGGGCAAGCACGTCAAGCGTTTTACGATAACCCGCTCGCCGATCACGTACACGGCCTGTTAATCGTTCAACGGTTTCAACGTTTTGGGCAAATACTTGTAACCCAGAATCAACAACGCGCTCAATAGCACTCAGCTCGCCATCGAAGTCAGGTGTTAAGGCTTCCACGACAACTTCAGGCGTGCGCGCTTTAATGGCACTAATACAGTTGGCATAGTGCGATGCACCGCCGTCGTCGAGGTCGTCACGGTCTACCGAGGTGAGCACGATGTAACGAAGGCCCATTAACTCCACTGACTTCGCGGTGTTTTCAGGTTCTTCGTGATCAAGCCAGCCTCGTGGGTTGCCGGTATCTACCGCGCAGAATCGACAAGCGCGGGTGCATACTGATCCCATAAGCATGATGGTCGCCGTGCCGTTGCTCCAGCACTCGCCCATATTGGGGCAATGAGATTCAGCACAAACGGTGCTTAGTCGATGGGTAGCAACGTTCTTTTTGACCGCTTCAAAACGCTCCCCTCCAGGGATCTGAGCGCGCAGCCACTTAGGCTTGCGTTCAAGAGAAGGGGCTTCTGCCTGCGCTTTGCGCTGCTTCATGCCATCCTTGATCACCGTCATGCCATGTTCATTACGGAATTTTTCACCGCTAGACACGCGTTGCGGAGGGGTATTGCTCATAGGGACAGAGCCTCTCTTTTGTGCGGTAGGCCGAGTGCGTTTGTGGGCGTTAAGCCCTTACAAGACCTGCCAATTGGTACCTGATTAATTAATACGAAGTGCATCCGATATTTCATCGTGCTAATAACTACTAATGTAACATATCTCACTGTCAACAGGACACCGCATGGCCCTAGGGCGCAAGCATTGGCAGGCAAGCGACGCCGTGGCTCGGTAACGGGCTTGAAGGTGCTTGAAAGTGGCGGCGATAATCGGGTAAGTGCTCACGGATAAAGCTTAAGAAAAGCTCTGCCACCGGTGTGGGAAAACGCTCCCGCGCATACACCGTGCACCAGGAGCGGTGGATCGGGAAATCGGGAAGCCCAAGCTCAAAAAGTAACCCTTGCTCAAGCTCAAGCTGTACCGCCAGGCGGGGGAGAACGGCAACGCCTAAGTGGGCCATTACTCCGCCTTTAATGGCTTCATTGGTGCCAAGCTCAATACAGTGGGGAAGGGCGACCTGCTGATTGGCGGCCATTTGTTCAAAAGCATTGCGCACGCCAGAGCCCGGCTCACGCATCAACACGTAATGGCGTGCGAAGTCTGCCAGAGAGGGCTCCGGCATGGAAAGCAGGGGGTGTTCCGGCCAAACCACCGCGATTAATTCGTTATCAAGAATTGGCATCACTACTAAACGATCATCCTCTGGCACCATCGCCATAATAACGAGATCGTCCTGCTGCTCAGTCAACCGCTCTAGGGCTTGGCTGCGGTTGCATACCTTTAAGCGAACGTGCACCTCTGGGTAGTGGGCACGGAAACGGGCGAGTAAGTAAGGCACCACATATTGGGCCGAGGATACTGCCGCAATATTAAGTTCGCCGCTTATTTTGCCGTTAATGTCTGATAGGTTCATTTCCAGACGTGAAAGCTGACCAAAAATTTCTCGTGTCGAATGGGCGAGCGTGTCGGCGGCGGGAAGTGTGTGGAGCGTTTTGCCCGCGTAGTTAAAGAGTGGCTGACCCAAAGCCAGCTCAAGCTGGCGTATTTGTGCGCTCACCGCGGGCTGAGTAAGTCCCAGCTGCTCAGCTGCGCGAGAATAAGAGCGTTGCCGGTGCACCGCCTGGAAGACCTGTAGTTGCCGAAATGTAAGGCGATTGAGCAGAGTAGGGGATGACATAGCAACCTCATAGTGAACACCCTTTAATGTCGCTAGGACTAATGCCAAATACAGGCTTTATCGTCAGCGCAACGCATGCTAACACTGAATCTTTGGCGCTGCTTAAAGAGAGCTATGTCACCCCATTAGTCGTAATTATTAGGGGTAAAGATCGACGTCACGCACGTAGTGGCCTAAACTATATTGCATTGCAGCATCCTCATTGCTGCCCGGTTTGATGCCGGCGCATCATCCCAATGGGAGAACCTATGAACTTTCTCGCCAATCCTTTGCTCACCACCAGCGCTTTTACTGACGCTTGGCTAAAGCAGCAAAGTGGTTCCACAGTGGTACCAAGTAGTGAAACGATCGCTTCCTTATTCGACCCATTTGGGGTTGGGCGTGCGGCTTTTGATTACTGGCGCGATAGCATGGAGCGTAGCGTTCTGTATTTAGATGTGATGCGTGAGCGTGGTAATCAATACCTTGAGCACATGGAGCAAACCAAGCCCAGTGTGTTGGGGTTTGATACCGAAGTGCTGATGGATGGCCGGACGCTACCGCGGCCAACTAACTATGAGCTGCTGCGCGTATTGCCCCATGAAGGGACTGAAACTGACCTACAAAAACGTCCTTTTGTGGTCATCGACCCGCGTGCGGGGCATGGGCCAGGGATTGGCGGGTTTAAGCCTGACAGCGAGTTGGGCGTGGCGCTTAAAGCGGGGCATCCCTGCTACTTTATTGGCTTTTTGCCATTTCCTGAACCGGGTCAGACCGTGGAGGATGTGGTTGAGTCAGAAGTTGCGTTTCTACGCCATGTGATCGAACGTCACCCAGAAACCACCGAAAAGCCCATGGTGGTGGGTAATTGCCAAGCGGGCTGGCAAATCATGATGGCGGCCGCACTAGAGCCAGATGTGTTTGGCCCTATTCTTATTGCCGGGGCACCGCTTTCTTATTGGGCTGGCGAACATGGCAAAGCCCCAATGCGTTATACCGGCGGAATGGCGGGGGGCAGTTGGATTACGGCGCTCACTAGCGACATTGGTGATGGCCTGTTTGACGGGGCGTGGTTGGTGCAGAACTTTGAACGCCTAAACCCTGCTAATACGTACTGGAAAAAGCAGTATCACCTTTACGACAACATCGATACAGAAGCGAACCGATACCTCGAATTTGAGCGCTGGTGGGGCGGTCACGTCGTGTTGGGCGGTGAAGAAATCCAATATATTGTCGATAACCTGTTTGTCGGTAATCGACTCTCTACCGCGCAGTTGGTGACCCATGATGGGCGCCGAATCGACCTGCGCAATGTGCGTTCGCCGATCGTAGTGTTCTGTTCTCGTGGGGACGATATTACGCCGCCGCCGCAAGCCTTGGGTTGGATTCGTGACCTATACGAAGATGTCGACGATATCATTGCTCATGAACAGACCATCGTTTATTGCCAGCATGATACCACCGGTCACTTAGGTATTTTTGTATCGGGTAGCATATCGCGTAAAGAGCATACCGAATTCACCGCCAATATGGATTACATTGATGTTTTACCGCCGGGTCTGTACGAAACCTCGGTAACGCCAGCTGAAAAGGGTGAAGACGCCGAGCTTTTCGAGCGTGACTACCTGCTTGAATTTATGCCGCGTAACTTTGAAGAGTTAGACCAGGCAGTGATGCATAAGCCTGAGGATGATCGTCGCTTTGCCACTGTGGCGCGGCTCTCAGAAATTAACCTGGGCATGTATCGATTGTTTGTGCAGCCTTGGCTAAAAGCGATGATAACGCCAGAGGCTGCCCGCTGGATCCGTCGCATGCACCCGATCCGGTTGGGCTACAAATTGCTTTCTGATCGTAATCCCCTTTCTGTACCGTTACCGGTCATGGCGGATGCGGTGCGCAAGAACCGTCATCCGGTAACTCAAGATAATCTGTTTAAAGCGCTTGAGAAAATGGGGTCAGACCAACTAGTCACTAGCCTCAATACGATGCGCGATTTACGCGATAGCAGCACCGAGAAAATGTTTATGGATATCTACGGCCAGCCGCTATTGCAGGCCGCCGTCGGCCTCTATGGGGATGCTCATGTACATCGCCGCCGTCCAGGGGCTGAGCCTGAACACCGCCGCTTCGTTTCACAGCATCAGCAAGCATTGCGCGATAAAATTGCTTATGGAAGTGCTCACGAAGCGGTGATGCGCTCGCTAATCTACGTACTTGGCGGTGCTCCAGCCACGGACGAACGTAACTTTAAACGGCTACGCGCCTCGCGTGCTGAGCTTGAGCCAGGTATTGAGTTAAGTGAATTTAAGCGCTTAGTGCGTGAGCAATTCTTTATCTTGAAGCTGGATCGTGAGCAAGCACTGAATTCACTGCCTATTTTGCTCAAGGGTGATAGCAACGAGGATATTGATGGCTATATTAGCCACCTTGAACACGTGTTTGCCGCCAGTGGCGAGCTTTCAGAGCATGCTGCTAAACGCTTTGATCAGATAAAAGCGCTTTTTGATCAGGCACGGCCTAGCAAAAAGGAAGCACCTGCTACTCCTAATGCTGCCAAGGCAAAGGCGAAAACACCAGCAAAGTCAAAAACCGCTAAGGCTGGCGTGGTTGGTAAAGCTGATAAAAAAGTTATTGAGCCAGAAGCTACCAAGCCGGAAGCTGCTAAATCAGAAACTATCAAACCCAAGCAAGAAGCTGTTAAATCGGAAGGAATTAGTCAGGCAAAAGCTAATACAGGAGAAGCTAAGCCAAAAGCAGCTAAGCTAACATCTGTTGAGCCCTCGGCTGCGCCTGAAGAAACAGAGGAAAAAGCCACTAAACTCTCTGCCACCGATGAGGAAAGCACTAAGCCATCAGTGAAACCTGGCAGCACTAGCGGCGGTAGTAAGCCATCTGACAAACGCTAAAACAGTGCATTAGCTTACAGCGCCCCTGCCTATATGGTGGGGGCGCTTTGTTTGTCTCAGCACCTTTTGGGTTGCCGTAATGCCAGTGGCAGTCTAGTGTCTAGCTACTATTTATCTGAAATATAACCTTGGTTGCCTGAAATCTACGTATTTTCCCTGCGCGTTGGTTGCTACTGGCGCTTAGCTAAGGGCTGGGGTAGGGTAGGCGCATTTTTTCATCCGTATCTTTGTTAGCGGGCGGTTTCATCCCGGCGATACGGCACCGAATTTAGAGCACGTGCTAGACAGCCCGTGCATTAGGAAAGTGGAGCACTATGGGCAAGTCACTGGTCATCGTCGAGTCGCCGGCTAAAGCGAAGACGATTAACAAATATCTCGGCAACGATTTCATCGTGAAGTCGAGCGTGGGTCACATTCGTGACCTGCCGACCAGCGGCTCAGGTAAGGCAGCCTCCGATCCTAAGGAGCGCGCACGCCAGGCCGCAGCGACACGCAAGATGTCGGCGGAAGAGAAGGTGGAATATAAGAAGCGTAAAAGCCAAGATCAGCTGATTCGGCGGATGGGGATTGACCCCAACAATGGCTGGGAAGCGCGCTATGAGGTGCTGCCAGGCAAAGAGAAAGTGGTGGCTGAGCTGAAAAAATTGGCTGAGAAAGCCGACGCTGTCTATCTCGCAACGGATTTGGACCGCGAAGGGGAAGCCATTGCCTGGCACCTGCGTGAGACTATCGGTGGAGACGACAGCCGCTATAAGCGCGTGGTGTTTAATGAAATCACCAAAAATGCCATACAGGACGCGTTCAAAGCGCCGGGCGCGCTAAATATTCCCCGGGTGGAAGCACAGCAAGCTAGGCGTTTCCTGGATCGCGTGGTGGGCTTTATGCTTTCGCCTTTGCTGTGGGCGAAAGTGGCGCGTGGGCTGTCGGCTGGCCGTGTACAGTCCGTCGCGGTGCGTCTAATTGTTGAACGCGAGCGCGAAATTCGTGCCTTTATTCCTGAAGAGTTTTGGGATGTGCACGCGGATTTGGCCTCTCCCGAGGGTGAACTGGTGCGTTTTGCCCTGGTTCGTCAGGATGGCAAAGCCTTTAAGCCCACCTCTGAAAAAGACACCCTGGCGCGTATTGAGCAGCTTAGAAAAGCCAAACTCGCGATTACTTCGCGGGAAGATAAGCCCACCAGCTCCAAGCCGACAGCGCCTTTTATTACCTCTACGCTACAGCAGGCCGCGAGTGGCCGGTTAGGATTTTCTGTTAAGAAGACCATGACCATGGCCCAGCGTCTGTATGAAGCGGGCTATATCACCTATATGCGTACTGACTCCACCAATCTTTCAAAAGATGCAGTGGAAGGCGTGCGCAGTTATATCGGCGAAGAGTTTGGCGAGCGCTATCTGCCTGAAGCGCCTAATCGTTACAGCAGTAAAGAGAGTGCTCAAGAAGCCCACGAGGCGATTCGCCCCTCCAGCGTTGAACGTAAAGCATCAGACCTGTCCGGTATGGAGCGCGATGCAGAGCGTCTTTACGAGCTGATATGGCGCCAGTTTGTGGCTTGCCAGATGACACCCGCTGAGTACCTGTCCAGCACGCTTAGCGTCGAGGTTGATGGGTATGAGCTGCGTGCCAAAGGGCGCGTGCTTAAATTTGATGGCTATACACGGGTGATGAAGCCAAGCGGTAAAAATGAAGATCAGAGCCTGCCTGACTTGCCTAAAGGTACGCCGATGGCGTTGGAAGCGCTTGAACCTCAGCAGCACTTTACCAAGCCTGCACCGCGTTATACCGAAGCAAGCCTGGTGAAAGAGCTTGAGAAGCAGGGGATTGGTCGTCCTTCTACCTATGCATCGATTATCTCCACGATTCAGGATCGCGGCTATGTGAAGCTTGAAAACCGCCGCTTTTATGCCGAGAAGCTTGGCGATATTGTTACCGAGCGGCTGAAAGAGTCCTTCCCTGATTTGATGGATTTCTCATTCACTGCGCGCATGGAAGATAGCCTTGATGAAGTCGCCGAAGGCGAGCGTAACTGGCAGGCTTTGCTAGATGCTTTCTACGGTGAATTTCGTGAAGAGCTGGCGAAGGCAGAGAGCGAAGATGGCATGCGGCCCAACCAGCCGGTGCCCACCAATATTGACTGCCCGAAATGTGGCCGTCATATGCAAATTCGCACCGCTTCCACCGGCGTGTTCCTCGGCTGTAGCGGCTACAATCTACCGCCCAAAGAGCGCTGCAAAACCACTATCGATCTGATTCCAGGGGAAGAGGCGGTAGCGGAAGATGCGGGTGAAGAGGCTGAAACTAATGCACTGCGTGCTAAGCGTCGCTGCACCAAGTGTGGCACGGCAATGGACAACTACCTGATTGATGAAACGCGCAAATTGCACATTTGTGGCAACAGCCCTGATTGTGATGGGTATGAGGTGGAAAGCGGAAAATTCAAGATCAAGGGCTATGACGGTCCCGTGATCGAGTGCGATAAGTGTGGCGCTGAGATGCAGTTGAAATCAGGTCGCTTTGGTAAGTATTTTGGCTGCACCAATAGCGAGTGTAAAAACACTCGCAAATTATTGAAGAGTGGCGAAGTAGCGCCGCCAAAAATGGATCCAATCCCGATGCCGGAGCTGGCTTGTCAAAAAGTGGACGACCATTACGTGCTGCGCGATGGCGCGAGTGGCCTATTTTTGGCGGCGAGCAAATTTCCTAAAAATCGCGAAACGCGGCCACCGCTGGTGAAAGAGCTAAAAGCGCATGCCGAAGAGTTGCCTGAGAAGTACCATTTTATTCTCAAAGCACCTAGTGAAGACCCCGATGGTCGTCCCGCTCAAATCCGTTATTCGCGTAAGACGAAAGAGCAGTTTGTAATGACTGACGAAGAGGGCAAAGCCACCGGCTGGAAGGCCATGTTTGAGGCTGGTAAATGGCACGTGGAGGATAAGCGCAAGTGAATGCACGCTCGCGAACCAATCAGTTACTCTACCAAGCGGAGCTGTTAGCCATTATGCCAGCGGGGGAGGGTGAACATGCCCCTTCGCGGCAGATGGCGCTGGAGGAGAGCGCGTTGGCGCTCTTTGAGCTGGCGTTAGAGTCGCTTCTACGTGAAGTTACTGAGCACGCGCGCTTGCCAGAGCATCGCTGGCGTGTATTGTTATCTCAGCAAGGTCCGGCTTTGGCAGAGCTACAGCGTCTGCGCGACTTAAACGCTCAGCCGGAAAGTTGGTTGAATTGGCTGACAGGTCAGCTTGAACGCCTGCATAGCGATGAAGGGGCTGCGCGGCGTACTACTCATAATCCCGCTATGATTAAGGTGGATAGTCAAGCGAGTTTGCCTCAGCAATTGCTGGATAATCTTCAGGCGGCAAAGCGCGAAATAGCTGCTCTGCGTGAAACCAGCCTGGAGTGGTAAAAGGCTCGATTTTATCCGCTGGTCAAGTAAGCACCACGAAAAGGAGATCATGATGCGCTATAACCAAGTTAAAGATTTAGTCGAATGGGCGGCAGGCTTTCACGCGCGAATGGCGCGTCAATACAGCGAGGCCGCTGATAAAGCCGACAATGAACGCTTAAAAATGGGATTAGATTATCTCGCCAGCCGCGAATTAAAGATGAAAACGGGTCTTGAAGACTTGTTTCATGACGGTACGGATCATTCTGAGGTGCTGGAGACGTGGTTCGACGAGTCGAGCGAATTCCCTGAGCCACCAGAACTGGATCGAATTGCGGATCAAACCGTTACTGACTCCATAGAAGATGCCATGAAAACAGCCACAACTGCCCATGAGCGTTTGCAAGAGTTGTATAAGCATCGTGCCGCACGTTCGAGAATTGAACCCGAAGCAGAGTTCTTTGATTCGCTAGCGGAAGGGCATAATTCTGAAATACGCCACATGATGGCGAGTATGGAAGAGTTGCAGGGCGTTTAATGAGTATGTGCCACTGGCGAGTGCATCATCGCTTCGGGACGACCCAAAGCGATGCTATGACGAAATTACTAACGGCGGATGCGGGAATAAGGTATAACAGCCACCCTATGCGTTTAGTTGGTCAACCACAGGCTACTATGTTTCGAGAGCTGTCATGTTTTTAATCAATCGCCGCCGGTTTTTAGCTATGGCGCTGAGCTTGCCTGCGGTTGCTAGCGCTGCTGTCACGGGACCTAGTCAGGCTGCTCCCTCTGACCTTATCGAAACAATGCTGACGCGGGCTCATGTGCCGCGCCATAGCAATGAGCTGTGGGTACTGATTGATGATCAAGAGGCAACGCTCAGTGTGTTCCGTGGTAATGCGCTTTTAGAGCGCTTTGAACCCATATCACTAGGGCGTGCAGGGGCCAAGACTCAGCGCGTTCGTGGCGATAACGTGACGCCTAAGGGTGAGTTTCGTATCAATCGTTTTAATTACGAAAGCCAGTGGCGTACGTTTATGGGGATTGATTTCCCAACCCCAGCCCATGCACGCATGGCGCTTGAAAAAGGGATTTATTCCCAAACCGATTATGAAGATTACTTCGACTACTACCGACGTAACGGTCATCCACCACAAAATACTGCCCTGGGTGGGGCGATAGGGATTCATGGCTTGGGTAGCGCGGATCCCGATATTCATGGTCGCTATCATTGGACTCAAGGGTGTGTCGCCGTTACCAACGAGCAAATTGATCGCTTAGCAGCGCTAGTGGGTGTTGGCACCCGTGTAGTGATCCGTTAAGCTGATGCCGTTGAAGGAAGTTCGAGGTTTTAAACAAGTGGCTATAGACAACCGCTGTAGTCTATTATAAAACAGCGTTTGACTTGCGAGCATCGCAAAACAAGTCACTGTAAAGAACCTGCACCGCAGGTAGACAAATTTAAGCTAAGTACGCCAGTAAAGTGCGTAGCCTTACTTTTGTCATACCCTTAATGTAGTACCCAAGGACGACTCAAGGAGAACACTATGACTCTGAAAACTACTCTGAAGATGACTGCTGCTGCTGCTTCTCTGGCAATTCTTGCTGGTTGTGCTTCTACCAGCGCGCTGGAAGAAGTTCGCATGACTGCAGAATCTGCACAGGCTGACGCTGCAGAAGCACGTAGCATGGCTTCACAAGCTATGAACACTGCAAACCAAGCCCAGCGCGATGCGCAGGCTGCTCTGCAGATGTCTGAGCAGAACCGTGAAGAAATGAACCGCATGTTCCAGCGTTCCATGCAGAAGTAATTCTGCTTGGAGCTGCTGGGGAGCCACTAGGCTCTTTCAGCGGTTGCTGTATGCAAGTCGTAGTTAGTAAAGATGTTAGGTAAGCAGTTTTTGCCGCTAGCTACGCAAAAAACCCCGCCTCGGCGGGGTTTTTTGTTACTGCAGTATCAGCGTATTAAGTTTCTTCTTCGTCACTAGTTGTAGCGCTGAGCTCAACTTCGTTAATCAGCTCAACAGGTTCTGGCTCAGGCTCCGGTGCCGGCGCTTGTGGGCCATGCAGGGCAATAAAGCGGCCATCGGGGGCTTCAACGGCCCGCTGTATCTGTTCGGCATCTATTTCGATGTCGTTGTCAGTCAGCTCTGTAACGCGCTCTACGGCATTTAGCAGAGGCTCAAAGCCTTCCACGTTCTCTTCCAACTGCGGAAACGACTGTACAAACAGCGTGCCGTCGGAAGCCCAGCCTGCTTTAAATGGCGCATCCATTAAATTAACCTGTGTACCGCTCGGTAAGCGCTCGTAAAGCGATTTGATATCCTCAGGGTACATACGGATGCAGCCGCGGCTAACGCGCATACCGACGCCGTCAGGGCGGTTGGTGCCGTGTATTAGATAGCTCGGCATGGCGAGTAGAATTGCATGCTCGCCCAGTGGGTTGTCAGGACCTGGTGGCACCACGGAAGGCGCTGGTTCACCACGTTCAGCTGCTTCACGACGCATGGAGGAGGGGGGCGCCCAGGCAGGGTCTTTAACTTTAACGGTGGTGCGGGTAATGCCCACTGGCGTTGCGAACTCTTCACGCCCTACGCTGACCGGGTACGTTTCAACGATGCCGGGCTTGTCAGCAGGGTAGTAGTAGAGACGTAGCTCTGAAAGGTTCACCACCACCCCTTCGCGTGGGGCAGGCGGCAAAATGTACTGAGCGGGAATCACTACCTCGGTACCCACGCCAGGCACCCATAAGCTGACATCTGGGTTGGCCATGCGAATTTCTTCATAGCCAATGTTATGGCGACGGGCGATATCAATTAGCGTCTGCTTGGGGTCTTCGACCACAACCGTGTAGCTCTCACCAATAATGTCACCGCTTTCGGGTAGGCGGAAGTGACCACGAGGCAGTTCATTTTGGTCAGCAACCTGAGCGGCGCTGTCGACAGCGTCGATGCTGATTTCCTGTGGCTGCTGCTCTTGATTTTGCTCCTGCTCCTGCTCTTGAGCTAGCTCTTGGGGTTGGCTGTCGGCCTGCTCAGCAGCTGATTGCGCAAAAGCAGGGCTCGCCAAGCTCGCGGCTAATAGCACTGCCAAGCTGGTGGGGCCCCAGAGGGTAAAGGTGTCGCGAATGTTCATGATCATTCCTAATATGTTAATTCACTGCTGATGCGCGTCGTTGGGCCACTGATGCTAATCCACGAGGTGGGTTAACTAGGGCATGGCTACTGTCAAGTTTGCCCCAAGCGTCACGCCGCCGCTACTTTTTGATTAAGCGTACTAAGTAGGTTTTCAAGCTTTTGAAAGCGTTTGTCGACGCTTTCCATTGGCAATTCAAACCTTAATGTGCCCGAACCGTCCAAACGGTAGTGCTTCGGAGAGGTCTGAATGAGCGTCACCAGGGTCAGAGGATCTACTTGAGTTGAACCATCAAACAGTACACGTCCGCGGCTCTCGCCCGCTTCAATCTTGCTGATACCTAGCTGTTCTGCACGATGGCGAAGCTTGGTCTGACGGATAAGATTCTTAAGGGGTGCAGGCAGTAAACCGAAACGGTCAATAAGCTCAACCTGTAGCTCTCGGAGCTCGCCATCGCTCTGAGTGTTGGCAATTCGCTTATATATCACCAGACGTTGCTGCACATCATGAATATAGTCATTGGGGATCAATGCAGGCAGGTTAAGGCTAATTTCCACGCCGGTATTGAAGGGCGCATCAATATTGGGTGTTTTACCCGCACGAATGGCCTTCACTGCCCGGTCAAGCATCTCCATATAAAGTGTATAGCCAATGGTCTCCATCTGGCCACTCTGTTCATCACCCAGTAGTTCGCCCGCCCCACGTATTTCCATGTCGTGGCTGGCCAGGGTGAAGCCAGCACCTAGATCGTCCGAAGCGCTAATGGCTTCCAGGCGTTTGATGGCATCACGAGTCATCGCTTTAGGAGGCGGTGTCAGCAGGTAAGCATAAGCCTGATGGTGGCTACGGCCAACTCGGCCCCGCAACTGGTGAAGCTGTGCCAAGCCAAACTTATCGGCGCGCTCGATAATAATGGTATTGGCGCTAGGCACATCAATACCGGTTTCAATAATGGTCGAGCATACCAGCACGTTAAAACGGCGATGATAGAAATCCGACATGATGCGTTCGAGGCTGTGCTCAGGCAGTTGGCCGTGGGCAACCGCCACCCGCGCTTCAGGAATCAGTTCACGGATTTTTTCGGCACTGTTCTCAATGGTTTTGACTTCATTATGTAGTACGTAGACCTGACCACCGCGCAGTATCTCACGCAACAAAGCTTCTTTAATGATGCTGGCATCGTGCTGCTGAACAAAAGTTTTGACCGACAGGCGGCGAGCGGGCGGGGTGGCGATAATCGACAAATCGCGGATGCCGCTCATGGCCATATTTAGCGTGCGCGGAATAGGCGTCGCGGTCAGGGTCAAAATATCGACTTCTGCGCGCAGCGTTTTGAGCTTCTCTTTTTGTGCTACCCCAAAGCGGTGCTCCTCATCGATGATGAGGAGTCCCATTTTGGGTAGCTCAACGCTTTTAGAGAGCAGTTTATGGGTGCCAATCACGATATCGGTTTGGCCGCTTTTCACACTCTCTAATGTTTGGGTAACCTCTTTGCCGCTGGTAAAGCGCGATATCAAGCCGATATTAACGGCGGTGTCGGCAAAACGGTCGCGGAAATTTTCAAAGTGCTGGCGCGCCAGCAGCGTGGTAGGCACCAGGACCACTACTTGGCGACCTGATTGCACGGCGATAAACGCCGCGCGCATGGCCACTTCGGTTTTGCCGAAGCCTACGTCACCACATACCACGCGATCCATGGGCTGCGGTGACGTCATGTCGCTAATCACCGCTTCAATGGCTGCGTGCTGGTCGGGAGTCTCCTCGAATGGGAAGTTGCTCGCAAAGCGAACATACTCATCGCCTGGCGCTTCGTAGACCACGCCCTGTTGAGCTTCCCTGCGAGCGTAAACATCCAAAAGTTCCGCGGCGGTATCACGAATCTTCTCGGCGGCTTTGCGGCGGGCTTTTTCCCACTGATCGGAACCCAGCTTATGTAGTGGTGCTAATTCGTCACCGGCACCGCTGTAGCGGGAGATCATATGCAGGCTGTCGACCGGCACATAAAGTTTGGCGCCATCGGCGTAGGAAAGCGCCAAAAACTCATTTGCCTGACCACCGGCCTCCAATGTTTCCAGCCCTATGTAGCGGCCAACGCCATGAGCCTGATGAACCACTGGCGCGCCTTCGTGTAGTTCTGACAGATGGCGGACCGCAAGCTCGTTATCATCGGTAGCTTTTTCACGCCGCCTGCTCTGGCGTACCACATCGCCAAATAGCTCTGTCTCGCTGATCACTGCAACGCTTGGGTTGTTCAGCCACAGGCCGCTGTCCACCAAACCTTCGGTAATGGCATAGGTGTGATCGCTGGCGAGGAAGTCGTGAAAGCTGTCGGTATGTGGGAGCGAGAGCTTAAGCGGCGCCAATATCTCTTCCAGCGCTTCGCGGCGGCCCCGTGATTCCGCTACAAACAGCACTCGGGTGTCGGCATGAGACTTCAAAAACGCCGTGAGCTCGCCAAGTGGCTGCTTGGCGCGGGCATTAATCGACAGCGTAGGCAATGGTGCTGCTTCAGGCAGATGCGCATGGCGCTGCTCGCTGTCTTCAGTGAGTTCAATGCGCGGTCGTGCTTTTATAGCCGAAAAAACATCACTGACTGGGAAAAACGCCCGGTGAGGTGGCAGCAGTGGCCGTGTAGGGTCAACACCCAGGTTAACGTAGCGTGCATCAATAGACTGCCAGTGCTGTTCGGCCGCATGAAGCACACCAGGCAGCAGGGCGACCCGGGTGTCGTCGGTTAGGTGCTCAAACAGCGAAGCGGTCTGCTCAAAAAACAACGGCAGATAGTGTTCAAGCCCCGGTGAAGGAATACCCTTTAATGCATCGTTATAAAGGGGGCACTGGCGCGGGTCGACATCAAAGAGGGTTTCAAACTGCTCACGAAAACAGGAGATGGCGCTGCGGCTTAACGAGTACTCGTGGGCGGGTAGCAACTCTAGCGATTCAAGTTTATCGGTTGAGCGTTGGCTGCCGGGGTCGAAGTGACGCAGTGTGTCGATCTCATCGTCAAACAGGTCGATGCGAATCGGTTCGTCCATGCCCATCGCAAATAGGTCGATCAACGCGCCACGCATGGCGTATTCACCGGGTTCATACACCGTTTCTACGGCGCGATAACCCGCCCGCGAAAGCGATTCCCGGAACGCTTCGCGATTCAAACGCTCACCGGTTTTGAGCGTCATTACCCGCCCGGCGATGTACTCAACCGGCGGTAAGCGCTGCATCAGTGTATTGATTGGCACCAATACGATGCCACGAACACCATCCTGAAGCTGGCGCAGGGTGCGCAACCTCGCTGAGACAATGTCCTGGTGGGGCGAAAAGCTATCGTAGGGCAGCGTTTCCCAGTCGGGGAAAGGCAGTACGGGTACATCACTATAAAAGTTAAGATCTTGTTCCAGGCGCTGCGCACTAGCCGTATTGGGGGTAATTACCAATAGTGGGGCGTGCTTGGCTACGCGTGAAAGAGCCAGAGCAGTCGCGCTGCCCGGTGGCGATGACCAGTAGAGCGTATCGCGAGTCCCTTGGGGCTGGGGCGGTTCGAGCAGAGAGAAAGTCGGCATAAGCAAGATATCGTTTTGCGCTGAAACGGAAAATAGATCATACACGATCACCCGTTTCAGTTAGAGTGCCGCGGCTTAAGGTAGCGGGTTAATCTGTTATGAAAGTGGTTTTGTAGTGAGATTGGCATTTCTGTAATACCCCTACATGTTGTGCGACTATCCTTTCATTGCGACGACTGCGCTTGCCCCGGATAATGTGTCTGAAATATTGTCCATTACCTGATGAGGCCGCACGTGAGTCAGCAAGCGCTCGAAAACGTTTTTCAAGAATGGCAAGGCAACGAAGCCTTGGCGGAGCAGATGATCCCATTGGTAGGGCAGCTCTATCGTCAGAATAATGTTGTTGCCACCATGTTCGGACGCTCGCTCATCAAACGGTCAGTCATCCGTATTCTCAAAGACCACCGCTTTGTACGCAAACTGGAGGGAACCGAACTCTCCGTTGAAGATACCTATCCGATTCTTAAAGGCATGGTAGAGTTGAATCTTGGCCCTGCGCATGTCGATGTGGGCAAGTTGGGGGTAATGTTTAAGCGCCAGGGCGGGGGCGATGTTGAAGCCTTTCTGCGCAAAGAGCTGCACGAAATTATTGATGGTTATCAGCCAGGCGCCAGCACCGGTGAGCCACAAGATGTGGTGCTTTATGGTTTTGGCCGTATTGGCCGGTTATTGGCTCGGGTGATGGTTGAAAAAGCCGGTGGGGGCAACCTGCTACGCCTGCGCGCTATTGTTGTACGTGGCCGTGGCGATGTGGCAAAGGACCTTGAAAAACGCGCCAGCCTGCTGCGACGCGATTCCGTACACGGCCCCTTTGACGGCACCATCATGGTCGATGCAGAAGCGCGCACGCTAACCGTCAATGGCAATGTCATTCAGGTGATCTATGCCGATTCACCGAGTGAGATCGACTACACCACCTACGATATCAACAACGCCGTTATCGTTGATAATACTGGAATTTGGCGTGACGAAGAGGGTCTGGGCCAGCACCTGAAGTGTAAAGGGGCTGCCAAAGCGCTGCTGACCGCGCCGGGTAAAGGCGATATCAAAAATATCGTTTATGGTATTAATCACGAATCGATTGGCGACGATGATCTTATTGTTTCTGCCGCGTCGTGCACCACTAACGCGATCGTGCCGGTGTTGAAGGTGCTTAACGATGAGTATGGTGTGGTAAACGGTCACGTTGAGACCGTGCATGCTTACACTAATGACCAAAACCTGATCGATAACTACCACAAAGGCGACCGTCGTGGCCGCAGTGCGGCGTTGAACATGGTATTAACCGAGACGGGCGCGGCTAAAGCTGTCTCCAAAGCACTGCCAGAGCTTGAGGGTAAGCTGACTGGTAACGCGATTCGCGTACCCATCCCGAATGTCTCCATGGCCATTCTTAACCTGACACTGGACAAAACGACTGATGCGGCTGCGCTAAACGATTACTTGCGCCGCATGTCAATTGATTCTGCTTACCAAAAGCAAATTGACTTCGTTGACTCGGCAGAAGTGGTCTCGTCGGACTTTGTAGGCAATCGTCATGCTGGCATTGTTGACGCCAAAGCGACTATCGCCAACGGTCATCATGCGGTTGTCTATATGTGGTACGACAACGAATTTGGTTATAGCTGCCAAGTCGTGCGTATTTTACAACAGATGTCTAATGTGCGGTTTTTAAAGTTGCCACGCTAAATAGCTAAATAATAATATTGCTAAATTAGCTTCTCCGCGGGGCTATCAGGCGAAATAATGATGCAGCGCCACCTTCGGGTGGCGTTTTTTTGTCTCTATGCCTTCCTTTTGTCAATGTATATAGCACTTTTGGAGATCATCAGGGATGTGGTCATTGGACGCGCTTATCTTTATAATACGATGGATTTTTCGGGGTGGTTCAAGTGCTGCTTGGGCCGGACTGGTAACAATCTGAGCAGAAAATAACAATTCGCTGAGCAGAAAATAAGCATTCGAACCCCATACCTTCGTATATCCGATCCAACAACTGGGCGAGACTATGATCGAAGTCAAAAAAGGCCTGGATCTCCCCATCGCGGGAGCGCCCGAGCAGCGTATTGAAGATGCGCGGCCTGTGCGCCACGTGGCAATCCTGGGTACCGACTACGTTGGCATGAAGCCGACGATGGAAGTCCAGGAAGGGGATAAGGTCAAACTAGGCCAATTGCTCTTCACCGACAAGAAAATTGATGGTGTGCGCTATACAGCGCCCGCTGCCGGTGAAGTGCTTGCAATAAACCGTGGCGAAAAACGTCGTTTACTATCTGTTGTGATCAAAGTCGACGAGACTGAGGAAGCGGTTGAATTCGCTGCTCATGATCGTAATGCCTTAACGCAGCTTGAACGTCAGGTCGTTGTTGACCAACTGGTGGAGTCGGGGCTCTGGACGGCGTTACGCACGCGTCCTTTCTCGCGCACACCGGCAATCGATAGCACCCCGGCCGATATTTTTGTAACAGCCGTAGATACCCATCCTTTAAGCCCTGATCCTGCACTGATCATTAATGAGCAGCCGCAAGCATTTGAAGATGGCCTCAAGGTGTTAGCGCGCCTGACCGAGGGCAACGTCTTTCTTTGTACAGGGGAAAATGCCTCAATTCCGGGCGGTGAGGTGGAAGGTGTCAAAACCGAAAGCTTTACCGGTCCGCACCCAGCCGGGCTAGTGGGCACCCATATTCATTACCTTTCTCCCGTCGCCCTGCATAAACAGGTGTGGCACATCGGCTATCAGGACGTTATCGCGTTCGGTAAGTTCTTTGTAGAAGGGAAGCTGGATATGAGCCGCGTGGTTGCCATTGGTGGCCCACGTGCTGAAAATCCTCGCTTGGTGCGTACCCGTATCGGCGCTAGCACGGATGAACTCCTGGCAGAAGAAGTCATCAAAGCCGACGACACCCGTGTCATTTCTGGTTCTGTATTTTCTGGCTTTACCGCAGAAGGCAAACTTACCTATCTGGGACGCTTTAGCAATCAAATTAGTCTGATTGAAGAAGGTAATAAGCGCATCTTACTTGGGTGGCTATCACTTGGCGCAGATCGACATTCTGTGCTGGGGATCTATCTTTCCAGAATTAAAGGCTTGCGTAACTACGCACCCACCACATCAACCAATGGCTCAGAGCGCGCGATGGTGCCCGTTGGCTCATATGAAACGGTGATGCCGCTGGATATCATGCCAACTCAGTTACTGCGTTCGCTGATCGTGGGCGACATTGAGGTTGCCATGCAGCTTGGGTGTTTGGAGCTGGACGAAGAGGACCTGGCGCTGTGTACGTACGTTTGCCCCGGCAAATACGAATATGGCCCCATCCTGCGTGACAATCTCACCATGATCGAGAAAGAGGCCTGATGATGGGTATTCAACAGACACTCCAAAATATCGAGCCGCATTTCCACAAAGGCGGAAAGTACGAAAAGTTCTATCCGCTCTTTGAAGCGGTAGATACCATTTTTTACTCACCGCCAAGCGTTACTAAAACTACCGCCCACGTGCGTGACGGTATCGACCTTAAGCGCATCATGATTACCGTGTGGATGTGTACCTTCCCTGCAATGTTCTTTGGTATGTGGAACGCAGGCTGGCAAGCAAACACGGCTATTGATGCAGGCTACGCTTCTATGGGTGGCTGGCGCGAAGCGATTATGATGACCTTGGCGTCAGGTCATGATGCCAGCAGCTTATGGGCTAACTTTGTCCTTGGCGCGACTTACTTCTTGCCAATCTACTTAGTCACCTTTGTGGTGGGTGGTTTCTGGGAAGTTTTGTTTGCCATCAAGCGTGGTCACGAAGTTAACGAAGGTTTCTTCGTTACCTCCGTGCTATTCGCGCTGATCCTGCCCGCAACGATTCCGCTCTGGCAGGTTGCGTTGGGTATCACCTTTGGTGTGGTCATTGGTAAAGAGATTTTCGGTGGTACGGGTAAGAATTTCCTGAACCCAGCGCTTACCGGCCGTGCTTTCCTCTACTTTGCCTACCCCGCGCAGATTTCGGGCGATGCGGTATGGGTTGCTGCAGATGGTTACACTGGTGCGACGGCGCTTTCGCTGGCATTCCAAGATGGTATGTCGGCGTTGACCGACACCTTTAGTTGGTGGGATGCCTTCCTAGGCTTCATCCCCGGTTCTGTGGGTGAGGTATCGACTCTGGCGATCTTTATTGGTGCTGCAGTACTGCTGTGGACGCGGATTGCCTCGTGGCGAATCATGCTTGGCGTATTTTTGGGCATGGTGGCTACCAGCACGCTCTTTAATCTCATCGGCTCCGACTCCAATGCGATGTTTGCCATGCCGTGGTACTGGCACCTGGTAATCGGCGGTTTCGCTTTCGGTATGGTGTTCATGGCCACTGACCCGGTGTCAGCATCGATGACCAACCAAGGCCGTTTGATATTTGGTGCGCTGATTGGTGTGATGACCGTATTGATTCGCGTTGTGAACCCGGCTTTCCCGGAAGGCATCATGTTGGCTATCTTGTTTGCTAACCTGTTTGCACCGCTGATTGACCATTTCTTCGTCCAGGCCAACATCAAGCGTCGCGTTAAGCGTACCGGCGTACCGGCCGAGGAGACTGCCTAATGGCACAAGGTAACAACTCCATCAAGAAAGTCCTGATCGTGGCGTTTGCACTTTGTATCGTGTGCTCCGTCATTGTCTCGACTGCGGCGGTCGCATTGCGACCCGCCCAACAGCTCAACCAGGAGCTTGATCGTAAAACCAACATCTTGAACGTCGCCAAACTGTATGAGCCTGGCATGGACGTTGAAGAGGTGTTTAGCGAAGAGATCACCGCTCGGGTCGTTGACTTGGATACCGGTGAGTATTCTGATGAGTTTGATCCTGATACCTACGATAGCTTTGAAGCTGCCCGTGACCCTGCATCGGGTCGCACGCTATCCGGTGACCAGGACATCGCAGGTCTATCGCGAGTCGAAAACTACGCCACCGTATACTTGATTGGTGGCGAAGATAATCCGGAGCAGATCGTACTCCCTATTCGTGGTCAAGGTCTGTGGGGCTTAATGCGCGGTTTCCTGGCAGTAGAGGGTGATGGCAATACGATTGTTAGTATCACCTACTATGAGCACAGTGAAACGCCAGGCCTGGGTGCTGAAGTAAACAATCCTCGCTGGCAGGCTCAGTGGGAAGGGAAAAAGATTTACGATGAAGAGGGCGACCTCTCACCGGAGATCCACCTGACCAAGGGCGGCGCTAGCGGCGAATACGAAGTAGACGCACTATCTGGTGCTACGCTAACCAGTAACGGCGTGACTAACATGCTGCAGTTCTGGTTAAGCGAAGAAGCTTTCGGTCCCTATTTGGCTAAATTCCGCAGCGGTACTGAGCCGGAAGACGCCGAAGAGACCGATACCGACTTCGAAGACGTTGAGGGGGCCTGATCATGGCGGACGTAAATGCAAAAGGTGTTTTAACAGCGCCGATTTTCCATAATAACCCTATTGCGTTGCAGATCCTTGGGATTTGCTCGGCACTAGCGGTAACGACCAGCATGAGTGTGTCGCTGGTGATGGCATTGGCGGTTATTTTTGTAACGTCGTTTTCAAACCTGTTCGTATCGTTGATTAGGAATCATATTCCTTCCTCGATTCGTATCATCGTGCAGATGACCATTATTGCCTCGCTGGTAATCGTGGTAGATCAGATTTTGAAAGCGTATGCCTATGAGATGTCTAAGCAGCTTTCCGTATTCGTTGGTTTGATCATTACTAACTGTATCGTCATGGGACGTGCAGAAGGTTTTGCGATGTCCAACACGCCGGGCATGTCATTTTTAGACGGTGTTGGCAACGGCCTTGGGTATGGTTTCGTGCTTATGGTGGTTGGCTTCTTCCGTGAGCTACTCGGTTCAGGCAGCATTTTTGGTATCACTATCCTCCAGACCGTTCAAAATGGTGGTTGGTACGTTCCCAATGGCTTGCTGTTATTGCCGCCTTCAGCGTTCTTTATTATTGGTCTACTAATTTGGGTAATGCGTGCCGTTAACCCGGAACAGGTAGAAGATAATGAGTTCAAAATGAAGGAAAACACCAAGCCCAAGGAGGCCGTGTAACATGGAACATTATCTGAGTCTTTTTGTTGCTTCGGTGTTTGTTGAAAACATGGCGCTGGCCTTCTTTTTGGGGATGTGTACTTTCTTGGCAGTGTCCAAAAAAGTCTCCTCAGCGATTGGCCTGGGTATCGCGGTAATCGTTGTATTAACCGTAACGGTGCCGGTCAATAATTTAGTATTCACCTACTTGCTACAAGAAGGTGCGCTAACGTGGACTGGCATCAGTGGTGCTGAAAACATTGATTTGTCTTTCCTTGGGCTGCTCTCCTACATCGGTGTTATTGCTGCGTTAGTACAAATCATGGAGATGTTCCTTGATAAGTACGTGCCGTCGCTCTACAACGCGCTAGGGGTATTCCTGCCGCTGATTACCGTTAACTGCGCCATCCTGGGTGGCGTACTGTTCATGGTAGAGCGTAGCTATAACTTTGGTGAGGCTGTGGTCTATGGCTTTGGTGCAGGCACCGGCTGGGCGTTGGCCATTGCCGCCCTGGCGGGTATCCGTGAAAGGCTGAAGTACAGCGATGTGCCGAGTGGCCTTCAAGGGTTGGGCATTACTTTCATCACCGTGGGGCTAATGTCGTTGGGCTTTATGTCCTTCTCGGGCATTCAGCTTTAATCGGAGCCGGTTTTTCCCAGCGGTGTCAAACACCGCTGGGTAATAGAAACCTTCAGCAATAGGAAACCGACATGGTTGATACAACAGTCATCTTGCTCGGTGTTGTCATGTTCACGGTCATCGTTATTAGCTTAACGGCGATCATTCTGGCAGCGCGCAGCAAGCTTGTGAGTAGCGGGGACGTGACCATTGAGGTCAATGGCGACCCCGAACACACTTTGAAAACCCAAGCTGGTGGCAAGCTGCTTAATACACTTGCTGCTAACGGTATTTTTCTCTCTTCCGCCTGTGGTGGCGGTGGTTCTTGTGCTCAGTGTAAGTGCCGTGTAGAAGAGGGCGGTGGCTCTATTCTGCCGACGGAAGAGTCGCACTTCACCATGCGTGAGAAGAAAGAGGGCTGGCGCCTCTCTTGTCAGGTACCTGTAAAGCAGGACATGAAAGTTGAAGTGCCTGAAGAAGTGTTTGGGGTGAAAAAGTGGGAATGTGAAGTTATTGCCAACCCCAACGTTGCCACCTTTATCAAAGAGCTGAACCTGAAACTACCCGAGGGAGAAGAAGTTGCCTTCCGCGCCGGTGGTTACGTACAGCTTGTGGCACCGCCGTACGACATCAAGTTCTCTGACTTCGATATTGAAGAAGAGTATCGTGGTGATTGGGAAAAATTTGATATGTTCAAAATTTCCCATAAGAACAACGAGGAAGTTATTCGCGCCTACTCCATGGCGAACTACCCGGATGAGAAGGGTATCCTCAAGTTCAACATCCGTATTGCGACGCCGCCTCCTGGCACTAACCATCCGCCCGGCCTGATGTCTACCTACGTCTTCAATCTTAAAGAAGGTGACAAGGTGACCGTGATGGGGCCGTTTGGTGAGTTCTTTGCTCGCGATACTGACGCCGAAATGATCTTTATCGGTGGTGGTGCGGGTATGGCGCCAATGCGTAGTCATATCTTTGATCAGTTGAAGCGCTTGAAGTCTAAGCGCAAGATTACCTTCTGGTACGGTGCGCGCTCTTGGCGTGAGACCTTCTATAACGAAGAGTATGATCAGTTAGCCGAAGAGTTCCCGAACTTCGAGTGGCACTTGGCGCTTTCTGATCCACAGCCGGAAGATAACTGGGAAGGGCCGACAGGCTTTATCCATAACGTTCTGTACGAAAACTATCTGAAGGACCATCCGGCACCTGAAGATTGCGAGTACTACATGTGTGGTCCGCCGATGATGAACGCCTCGGTCATTAAGCTGTTGCTTGATATGGGCGTTGAGCCAGAAAATATTCTATTGGATGATTTCGGTGGCTAATCAATTGTCATAATCACCATGGTTATGAAGAAAGATTACTGCGGTAACAATGAGCGGGGCTGGCCTTTTGGTCAGCCCCGTTTGTGTTACTGATAGGTCTTGTTAATGAGAGGTGCGCTGCGCTGATAACAACAGCCCACTGAGGTACAATAGGCTTAACAAACAAAGATTGTGAGGCACTAATCGGCCTGAGTGTTGTAGATAGAGGTGATGGCCGATTAGGTAAATAATAGAAAGTTAAGCAGTGACATGCTGGGAGGTTAATATGGCGATTTGGTTACTGGTATTCGGCTTTATGGCACTGATTATGGGTGTCATGGCGGTGGGTGTCATCATGGGGCGTAAACCTATTGCAGGTTCATGCGGTGGTTTGAATCAAATAGGCATGAAAGACGGCTGTGATATTTGTGGCGGTAAAGACGAAGTGTGCGAAGAAGAGAACCGCAAGCGTGGCAGTGAGCGGCGCCGTAGTGACGAAAGTCGCGGCGCTGACTTAGGCTATGACGCCACCCGCCGTTAATAAGGCACATAGATAACGAAAAGGCGCATGTTCATATGAACTGCGCCTTCTTAACGTTTATGCCACAAGTGCCTGTTTGTCTTGGACTGTCTGCCTTGGTCCGTTTGCCTGGGACTATCAGCCTTGGACCGTTTGTCGGCGATCGTTTGACGAGAATGGGTTAACCCGAATAGGAAGGAGACGCAGAGAGTATGGCGGTTCACAATTACGATGTCGTGGTAATCGGTACAGGGCCTGCGGGTGAAAGCGCGGCCATTAACGCTGCCAAGCATGGCAAACGCGTAGCGATTATTGAAAAGCAGGCTCAAGTAGGCGGTAACTGTACTCACTGGGGCACCATTCCCTCCAAAGCATTGCGTCATCAAGTCAAACAGATCATGGCGTTCAATACTAACCGTATGTTCCGTGATATCGGTGAGCCGCGCTGGTTCTCCTTTCCGAAAGTGATGGAGCGTTCACGTGGCACCATCGACAAGCAGGTAGAGATGCGCACGACATTTTATGCGCGTAACCGGATTGATCTCTTCCACGGCGTTGCCCGCTTTAAAGATGAACATATGCTGATAGTTCATGACCGCCAAGAAGGCATGGAAGAGCTGGTGGCCAAAAAAATCGTCATTGCTACCGGTTCACGCCCTTATCGTCCGGCGGACATTAACTTCCGGCATCCGCGTATTTACTGCTCCGACACCATTTTGAGCCTTTCGCATACGCCACGCACCCTAGTGATTTTCGGGGCAGGGGTGATTGGCTGTGAGTACGCGTCGATATTTTCCGGATTAGGCGTCAAGGTTGATTTAATCAATAACCGTGACAGCCTACTGTCATTCCTGGACGATGAAATCAGCGATGCGCTCTCCTATCACCTGCGTAAGCACGGTGTATTGGTTCGCCATAATGAAGAGTATGAGAGTGTTGAGGGCGATGAAGCAGGTGTCGTAGTACGCCTAAAGTCAGGCAAGAAAATTCGCGCTGATGCATTTTTGTGGGCCAATGGGCGGACAGGCAATACCGATAGTCTAGGGCTCGAAAACATTGGCTTGAAGGCCAATGGCCGGGGCCAGCTCAGTGTTGATGAGCACTACCGCACCGAGGTTCCCCATATTTATGCAGCAGGCGACGTGATCGGTTGGCCAAGTCTGGCGAGTGCCGCCTACGATCAAGGCCTTAATTCATGCAACGAGCTGCTCGATAAAGAGTATCGCTTTGTTAGCGATGTACCCACCGGAATTTATACCATCCCTGAGATCAGCTCGTTTGGACCCAACGAGCGTGAGTTGACCGAAGCAAAAGTGCCCTACGAAGTTGGCAAAGCTTTCTTCAAAGATACTGCACGTGCGCAGATTACCGGTGATACCGTGGGGATGCTTAAAATACTTTTCCACCAGGACACTCTGGAAATACTCGGGATTCACTGTTTTGGTGATCAGGCTTCTGAGATTCTGCATATCGGCCAAGCGATCATGCAACAGAAGGGCGACGCCAATACGCTAAAGTATTTCGTTAACACTACTTTCAATTATCCCACCATGGCAGAAGCGTATCGGGTGGCCGCTCAAAATGGCTTGAATCGTGTTTTTTAACCTCAGCTTTCATTGCTTTCTAGTTAAGTAATACGCTTTTAGCTGATGAGAGAATGGATATAGTTTTTTGCTTTTTCAGCGTTTTCTGAAGCCTTGGCGATGGGTGGTAACAAGCTTTCAACACGGTTGCGACCCAGCGACTTGGCTTGGTAGAGCGCTTTATCGGCAAATGAATATAGCTGCTCAAACGTAAGCGAGCCGCCATAACCCGTCGTTACACCAATGCTAATGGTCGGGTTGGCATGTGAATTTAGGTCACCCAGCTCGCTAGCTTCAATTTCTCGGCGCAGCCGATCCGCCACCTGCAGTGCATCATGGGTGGATGTATTGGGCATTAACAAACAAAATTCTTCGCCCCCAATTCTCGCTAATGTATCGGATGGGCGGCTTAGTTGACGCAGTTTTTTGCTGACCTGGCGTAGCACCTCATCGCCAGTAGGATGCCCATAGGTGTCGTTTATTTGCTTGAAGTGATCGAGGTCTAACAACAGCAGGCTAAGCGGCGTTTTATCACGCTGCGCTTGAGTCAGCACTGCGAAGGCTACATTGACCAAATGGCGCCGGTTATACAGCCCAGTTAATTCATCGGTGAGCATTAACTGATGCATTACGTTGCGCTGACGGTGCAGGCGGATAACTGCCATGCTAAGCGTGATCGCCGCGCCGATTATGACTACCAGTAGCACATTGATAGCGATTGAGAGCCGCTGCATCACCAAGCTTTGTTGCGAAGACATTGTGTAGACTTCTTCCAATAGTTTGTCATAAAGCCATGCCAAGGAACCGCCAACTTTCATTGCTCCACGCTGCAACGGTTCAATAAGCTCTGGATGCTGATGGACTTCACGGGCCTGCTGGTTCAGGTCAGAAAGACGGTTATCAAGCTCGCTAAAATGATTAATAAGGTAGTTAACGTTAGAAGTGAGAAAGCGATCACGCTCAATATTGGTCTGTATGTTATTTAAATGCTGCTTGGAAGTTGCAATAAAGAGATCAATGTATTCAATATGTTTGTTGTTAGGCTGACGGCTACTTCCTTCTTCCAGCGCTTCACGTAATTGTGGTGCCGCTTGCTGGGCCAGCATAATATCACTCACCAGTTTGGTGTAGTTGGCACTGGCTTTTTGACAAGCGCTGTATACGTAGCTGCCCATGACTGCCGACAAGGTGCAGAAAATGACGGCGAAAAGGAATGCCAAACATCCGCGAGGCTGGCGCAAATGATGAAGAATCGTCATGACGCAATCAACGAGCTGTTAGTGACGATGTCTCTCTTTGCAAAATGCCGCAAAAGAGCCAGCTCGTATGGCACATATGCGCGATTATTGACAGAGCACTTATTAAAAAAGCACTTATTAAAAGAGTGCTTATTAACAGAGCTCTTGATAAAAAAATGCTTGTTAAAAGAGCACTTACGTTGCAAAGGACAGTTCTGCATGGCACCTCTCCCTTCAATGGCTAGGTAGTCCAATGAACAACTTGAAGACTTATCCTTATGTAACTTAAGCACTCACTCGCAATGTACGCTATCCAACAACTTTACTAATTGCAGGATCATACTTGTGCTCGTTATTATTAGTAAATTTTATAGGTCTTTGATATTTACTGGGTATTCATGCTTTCTATGGCTAAGCGGGCTTTTTCCTGCCAGCTACCCGCCAGCGAGGCGGCCTGCTCTAACGCTTTTCGAGCGGCGACGGGTTCTTCTTGTTGAAGCAGTAAAAGGCCTAGATTTAGCCAGGCAGCGCCCATGCTTGCATCAAGCTCCGCTGCTCGTTCAAAGGCTTTTCGAGCTTCCTCCGGTTGTTGGTCAGCGTACAGCGCGTTGCCTAGCGCAAATTGTCCGATAGCATTGGTAGGGTGGTGCTCGCTAAATGATTGCCAGCTTGATAATGCAGCCTGGGGGCCGTTCGTTTCTTCGTAGGCACTGATGGCTTCAAGGGCGTTACGGGCGGTGATACCCGCAGGTAGCGTGCCGGGCTCGGCAATGACAAATCCCCAGCGTTCAGTGCGCGCCCAGGTGGCGTCGAAGCGGCTAAACGACATCGTATGGCGTTCAATTTCCCCACTGCGCAAAATCAGCGTTTCACTGGGCAGGTCGTAGCCAATGGCCACCGCATAGTGCCACATTGGGTAGATAGGGAGCGATAAATTTTGCATCACCACTACCGGATCGCCTGCTGCCAAATGGCCTAACAGCGCATCCATGGTGCCACGAATGGGGTAAGCAAGTTGATCATAGCGTCGCACAGTCGCCAGCATTTCTGGCTGTACACTGCCGTCGCGCTCAGGCAAGAACACCTGGGGAATCAGTTGCTCAACGTCTGTTTCGACATCCTGATGGTTGAGCACCATCGCCAGTGTGGCAGGGCCGCACTGAAACTCCGTTTGGGCGTAAAACGGTACGCTAGTGATTTCTGCATGGGGAGGCAGCGCTTGATAGGTACTTTGTAGCAGTACCGGGTTTCGTGCGCAGCCGCTCAGCAGTAGTAGCATAATAAAAACGCCCGCGAAGCGGGCGTTAGAAAACGTGCTATTCAAAAACACACTATTCAAAGACTTAGTGGTCATGAGCTGCCTATCAACGCGTAAACGGATAAACGTCGGTCAGGCCGAGAATATCGGTAATCAACAGAATGATAAAGACGGCGAAGAGGGCACCGATAACGCCACCACCGGCACCGGCAGGCATCATCTCGAGCTGGTCAGCCATTTGCTTTGCTTCAGAATCGCTTAAGGCAGCAACGCGGGCATCTACTTCGTCCAGGTCAACACCCTGTTTTAGCAGTTGATCCTGCACGTCGGCGCGGGCCAGGACCTCATTAATGCGCTCACGGTCAGCGCCAGCACGATCAGCTGACAAAACAGATTGGGTAGAGACTAAATCAATGGATTGAGGCGCAGTGGGAGCTGCTGCAACGGGTAGGCTGGTAATAACAAGCGCCGCAATCAGCAGGGTAGAGAGGTAGGCACGCAATGTTTTCATCGTCTTCTTCCTTATAGACTAGTCGGGGGGTGTGGAGTGAGTATAGAAACAATTGGTTCAATTTTTAAGTCTAATGTGCAAAGTACTAATTATTTGCACTAATGCGATAGGTCCAGGCGGATTCAGAAAGCAGCCCACGACCACCGGCCATGGTCATTGCTAAATCATGTAGGCCTGGCCACAGCGGTACTGTTGCCGCGCCTTTAACGGCTAAATCGAGCCGCTGGGCCATTAACAGCAATTTATGCAGACGCTTCATTGGCAAGCGGCCAATCGCTTTTTGATAGGCCGGACGTCGCTTATCAAAAATCATCGGCTTTTGGCTTTTGCAGGCATGTTCAAAGCTTTGCCCTTGATCCAGATGTTGATGCAGCGAGAGAAGAGTGCGCAGCTCTCGGGTCAGCGCCCAAAGCACGATGGGGGCCTCGACCCCTTCACTACGCAATCCATTGACGATACGCGATGCGCGGCTAGGTTCCCCTTTGAGGCAGGCATCGGCCAAATTGAAAACATCAAAGCGTGTGCTGTCTTCAACGCCTTGGGCAATGCTTTCCACATTCAAGCGCGTGCCCTGCGGGTGAATCAGCGCTAGTTTCTGCAGCTCCTGGTCGGCGGCCAGCAGGTTGCCCTCGGTTCGCTCACCCAGCAGGCGAGCTGCATCCAGGTCAATTTGTATGCCGTGAAGTGACGCGCGATCCCGCAGCCAGTAACCCAACCGCGAAACATCGACGGGCCAGACCGGTACGAATAACCCTTGCTTATCCAGCGTTTTGAACCAGGCACTTTTCTGCTGCTTGGCATCTAATTTGCCCATACTGATAAGCAAGATGTCATCGCTGTTATCCAGTGTTTCGCCGTACTGCGCTAGCGCTTTGCTGCCTTCCTGCCCTAGCTTCTGATTACCCAAGCGAAGTTCCATCAACTTGCTGGTCGCAAACAACGAGAGGTTGCTGGACATTTCCATCAACCGACCCCAAGCAAAGTTGGGCTCTACATCAAGTACTTCACGCTCTTCAACGCCTGCTTGGCGAGCCGCTTTCCTTACCGCATCGCAGGCGTCGCGATGCTGTAAGGGCTCATCCCCCGCCACGATGACCACACGGGGAAGCTTTTTTGCTAACGCAGCGGGTAGCTGATCAGCAAATACTTTCACTGCATGCCCTCAATGTAAGCAAGGCGTTCGATGATTTGCTGAGACAATTGTTGAGCAAGTGTTTGCTCGGCTTCCATCATCAGCGTTTCACGGTTGAGGAGATCATCATCACTAACGCGAATACGCGTGCTCGTCGTCAGAGTTGCGTTATTGATGTGATAGGCATTGGATGCCCGTTCTTGTACCGAAAGCGACGTGCTTAGTGTCAGCTCATGCTCACGACTTGCGCGGCCATCACCTCCCAATCGCCGCTCAATTAACGCAGGCGTACCCAGTGTGACCCGCCATGGGGCATCAGCCGTTACCTGAGTGCCTAGCTGTTGAAGTCGCGCAGAGACCTGTTGTGCAACGGCGCTGTTGGTGTCGCCCTCTAAGGAAAGGGGAGGCAGCGTCGGCAGTGCATCGGTGCCACGCAGCCGAAACCCGCAAGCGCTGAGCAGCACCGCCGCTGAAGCGGCGATGCTGGCGGTTAAAAATGTGCGTCGATTCATCCGCTCACCACGATGTTGACCAATTTTCCGGGCACCACGATCACTTTACGCACGGTGTTACCTTCAAGATAGCGCTGCACGTTTTCGTGTTCCATGGCGAGTTTTTCGATAGATGCCTTATCGGCGCTTGCGGGCACATCAAGGCGCGCACGCAATTTGCCGTTAACTTGTACCACCAGCTCAATGCTATCGCGGGTAAGCGCTGTTTCATCCAGGGTAGGCCATGTTGCTTCAATGGCCGGGCCTGTATGGCCAAGGGCTTCCCACAGGCTATGGCACATGTGCGGGGTAATCGGCGAGAGCAGCAATACACCGGCTTCCAACGCTTCACGGCTAACCGCTAGACCAAGTTCAGAGGTGTCGTCGAACTTGCCGATCGCGTTGGAAAGCTCCATGACAGCTGCGATCGCCGTATTGAAGGTGGTGCGGCGGCCAATGTCGTCGCTGGCCTTCTTGATGGTCTCGTGAGTTTTACGCCGCAGGGCCTTCTGGTCATCATTGAGCGCGTCAATGTCTAGCGGCCCTGGTGTGCCAGCTGCCAAGTGCTCATTAACCTGGCGCCACAGGCGCTTCAGGAAACGATGGGCGCCCTCAACGCCGGAATCCGACCACTCCAACGACTGCTCGGGCGGTGCGGCAAACATCATAAACAGGCGCACGGTATCAGCACCGAACTTGTCGATCATCGACTGCGGATCAACGCCGTTGTTTTTCGATTTGGACATCTTCTCGATGCCGCCCATCTCTACCGGCTCGCCGTCGCTCATCAAAATAGCGCTGAGCGGTCGACCTTTTTCGTCGCGCTTCACTTCCACATCAGCGGGGTTAAACCACTGCTTGCCGCCGTTATCGGTAGGGCGGTAGAAGGTTTCCGCGATGACCATGCCCTGGGTCAGCAACTGCTGGAACGGCTCATCGGAATCGACCAAACCGAAATCACGCATCAGCTTGTGGAAGAAGCGGGCATACAGCAGGTGGAGAATGGCGTGCTCGATACCACCAATATAGAGATCGACCGGTAGCCAGTAGTTGGCGCGCTCGTCCAGCATCGCCTCGGTGTTATCGGCACAGCAGAAGCGCGCGTAGTACCAGGACGACTCCATGAAGGTGTCGAAGGTGTCGGTTTCACGGGTCCAGCCATCGCCCAGGTCAGAGAACGCGGGCATCTTCTTCAGCGGCGAGCCAGAGGCATCGACGGTGACTTCCATCGGCAGGGAAACTGGCAGTTCGTCATCGGTCAGCGGTACGGTTTGACCTTCCGGGCCGTATTTGACCGGAATCGGCGCGCCCCAGTAGCGCTGACGGGCAACGCCCCAATCGCGCAGGCGGTAGTTGGTTTTGACTTCACCACGGCCAAGTTCAGCCAGTTTGGCGGCAATGGCATCAAAGGCCTGTTCAAAGCCGAGCCCATCAAACTCGCCCGAATTCACTACCGTGCCGTATTCAGCGTAGGCCGCTTCCGAAACGTCGGCGGGTTGGCCGCTTTCATCGGCGATAACCGGTTTGATCGCAATCCCGTACTTGGTGGCAAACTCCCAGTCACGCTGGTCGTGGCCGGGCACTGCCATCACCGCGCCGGTGCCAAATTCCATCAGCACGAAATTAGCCACGTAAACGGGCACTTCATCGCCGGTCAGCGGGTGAACCGCCCTATGCCCGGTGAGCATGCCTTTTTTCTCTTTGGTAGCCATTTCGGCTTCTGAGGTGCCACCTTTGGCGCACTCATCGCAGAAGGCCGCCAGCTCACTGTTCTGCTCAGCCGCCTGCTTGGCCAGCGGGTGACCTGCGGCAACCGCCACATAGGTCACGCCTAGCAGCGTATCCGGGCGCGTGGTGTACACCGCCAACGGATCGCAGGTGCTGCCGTCTTTCGCCTTGATATCGGAGCCTTCAGCGGTCTTGATATCAAAGCTGAGCTCAACGCCACGGGATTTGCCAATCCAGTTGCGCTGCATGGTTTTGACCTGCTCCGGCCACTCAACCTTATCCAAATCGGCCAGCAGTTCATCGGCGTAGTCGGTAATCTTCAAGAACCAAAGCGGGATCTCTTTGCGCTCAACCAATGCGCCAGAACGCCAGCCGCGGCCATCGATAACCTGCTCATTGGCGAGAACGGTTTGATCCACCGGGTCCCAGTTGACCGTCGACATCTTCTTATACACCAGGCCTTTTTCGACCAGCTTGGTGAAGAACCACTGCTCCCAGCGGTAGTAGCTAGTATCGCAGGTGGCGAATTCACGGCTCCAGTCGTAGGCAAAGCCCAGTGCCTTCAACTGATTGCGCATGTAGTCGATGTTTTGATACGTCCACTTGGCGGGTGGTACCTGATTCTGAATAGCCGCGTTTTCTGCAGGCATACCGAAGGCATCCCAGCCCATGGGCTGCATGACATTTTTGCCCTGCATACGCTGGTAACGCGACACAACGTCACCGATAGTATAGTTACGCACATGGCCCATGTGCAGCTTGCCGCTGGGGTAGGGGAACATGGAGAGGCAGTAGTACTTCTCGCGGTTCGCGTCCTCTACGGCTTTGAAACACTGATGTTTGTCCCAGTACTGCTGGGCGTCGCGTTCGATATCACGAGGGCTGTAGTGTGCGTCCATCGGTTTATTAATGCCTTGGCGTATTCGCCCAAAAGGGGCGCAAAGTGAATGTGAGATGACATCTGTCAGATAAGTGAGGTCGATTGTATCCTATGCGGGTGTATCCTTGAACGGTAAGCCGATGATAGGAAACCGCATGCGTCGACAAAAGGAGAGGCACCATGAGTGAACAACAGAATGACAATCGCCTACGCGAAGGTTACGAACGTTTGTTGGAGCGGATGCAGGGGGGCGCTAACGAGCTCACCTGGGAGAATTTACAGAAGGATTTGGACGACGCGGTTGAGTTTGAATCGGAGCTTGAAGAGTACACCAAAGACGAACTAGCGCTGCTGCGCGCTTGGGTAGAGCGCGACCTGAAAGATATGCGCTACTTCATGGCGGATACCGGCAAACAGGTGGCCAGCTGGCTAGGCATCGATATCGACGGGCTCTCCCGCCGCGTGGCGGAATCGCTGCTTTCGATTGCCGACCGTAGCGTGGTGGAACGCGAACGCTTTGAGGAAGACCTGGAAGCCGCCCGCGCCGACTACTGCGAAGGCGAAATGGCCGCGCCTGGGTTAATGGCCTGCACCCACTGCGATGCCCAGGTAATGCTTCCCACCGTTGCGCGCCTGGAACCTTGCCATCAGTGCGGCCATCGCTACTTCTACCGTTTCCCCAATAAAATCATTGAGACCTGATCATTAGGTGACGAGTAAACTGACGCCTGCGATCGCTCCCAGCGAAAGCAGGCTCATCACCGCCGCATAAAGCAGGTTATTCTTCATCATGCGATAACCACTGACTCCGTAGCGCCCCTGCAGTGAAAGGTTAATGCCGGAAAGCGGCCCCACGCTGGTGCCCACCGCCCACGAGCTTAAGGCCACAAACGCAAACAGCGTCTGCTCGCCGTTTTGCAGATTAAGTATCGACGCCAACACCGACACGCCAATAATCGGGTGTAGGCCCACCAACGCACTTAGCGTAATGGCGGCAAAGCTGATCATCGCCTGGGTTGTGCCAAATCGAGTGAACAGCGTCCAGTCGCTACCGGCGGCAGCCGTGACCAGCGTCGAAAGACCAATCGTCAAAAGCCCCGCGGCTAAAAACAGTGAAATCTCCCCACGCATGGCGGGTAAGCGCGTCGTGGTGTGTTGACGAATTCGCCGTAGGGTAAAGCGTGGCCCGTGGTGCAAATTGCTCAGCACGGCAACGCTAGGCAGTAGAAAGGTGATAATGCTGACAATGGTGAGGGCAGGGGTGAGCACAAAGTGAAACAGCATCACCAGCGCGGCCATACCCACCGGCATCAACAGGCTTCGCGGCGCCAGGGAGTAGCCATCCACCTCGCGAAGATCAAACCGGCGACGCAGCTCCAGCGTGGTCAACAGCCCCGACAGCATCGCGATGGGAAAGCCCACCACGGCGATTTGTGCATACTCAACCTCAGGCACCAGTGCGATCACCACACCCATGGAAGCAAAAAACGGTGACCACAGCGCCGCGCTAGAAAGTCCGCGGTTCAGCGCCAGCAGCTGCGGTGTGGTCAACGGCCCTCGCCGGGCCAGTTTATCGCCCACCATAAACACGGTCGAAAGATTTAAAATCGTGCCCAGGAAGTGAACCCCCAACCAGGTACTCATCACGCCGCTGGCACCGGTCACACGCTTACCCGAAGCGCCTTTATTTCCTTGCTTACCAATCAGCGAAATAAAGCTAACGCCCACCAGCATCGCCGCTACAAACGAATTACCCTGCAACATCGCAGGCCAATCCACCTCAGCGCCATACACAAACCGCGCCATCAGCAGCATACCCGCGCCCAGCGCAATCAATACGCCCGCCTGAATCCGCGAGCGCTTGGGAATATCCCGCCACAGCAACACAACCGCTGCCCACAGCAAATAGCTCACCGCATGCGCAGTGCTCAACCAGCCGGTGAAACCAATAATTTGCGCGATCAAACCAAGCAGAATCAGCACGCCCGCCAAGCGCTGCCGAGGAGTCGTCTCTTGCATGCCAAACCCTTAGTAGTGAATTAGCAGGCTAATCGGATTTGCGGAGGAAGGCTAGCGGAAAGCTAAGAATTAGGAGTAGGGGCTTTTCGTAGCGCGTGGTAACGCGCGAAGCGAGGCACCCGCGAAAGTACCGCGCCGCGGTACTATTTGGCAAGGGCAATCAAGAGGTCTAACCAGCGTAGCAAGGACATTGGGTTGCGGCTTAGCATTCATTACAAAGCCGCGCGTTCTGCGGGCGTTAAGGCTTTAGAAAAACCTCACTGACGGCTACGCTTTGGTAGGATCGAGCAAACAGACAAGAAGTGGTCAGCATGCTGCGCTTCAAGGGTAATTGTTCCGCAAAAAACCATAACCGATGTGTGGGAAAATGCACTGGTACATTTCTTCGGAGGTATTTCTGTGACTTCTTCTCCATTCCCTTTGTGGGAAGGCTTTCCTGGGGCCACCGTGCAATCAAATGGCGTGCTGTTTGAAGGCCTCGACCGTAAGCTGTCGCCGTTGCCTGAAAGCACAGACTCACCGGTACATAACCCGTCGCTCAACCTGGCAATGCGCTTTCAGGTCTCCGGTGACTTTGAGATCAATATCACCGCTACGCTAACCGCCGCCAACTCCACCTACTTCCTGTTCCACGGGGTTATCCCGATGGTGCAGGATGAGTGGTACTACGCGCAGAGCACTTTCAAGGCCCAGATCGTCAATGGAGACTGGTGTTACTGGACAATGTATCACCCTGACAATACCGAGTCGGGAAATGCTGCTGCCAGTGTCGGCACCAATGTGGTTTACACCTTCAAGCGTGAGGGCACCGAGCTTGTGTTCCTGACCAATGGTGTGGAAGTAACCCGTCAGTCGGATATGTGTCTGTTTGCCGATGGGGTGGTGTATCTAAGCCTGGATGAAGCCAATGTGGGTGCAACGTTCCTTGTCACTCAGATCACCACGACCGGTACCGTGGAAGAGACGCCAGTGCGTAGTGTGACTAAGACAGCGGGCACCTTGCGTGACAAGGCCGGTAAGTTTCGCATGGGTACCGCAGTAGCCACCTACCCGATGGTGTTCGATGAGCAGTACCGCACGATTCTGGGCAATGAGTTTAACCAGATCACCCCTGAGAACTGCATGAAGTTCCAGTTCATCCAGCCTGCCCGTGGGGTCTACGACTTCTATGAATCGGATAAGCTGATCGACTACGCCGAACGTAATGGCATGGAGGTGCATGGCCACACGGTGGCGTGGAACGAAGCGACCCCACAGTGGCTGTGGGATGGCTGGCTCGATGGAACCATCACCGCTAGCGAAGTAGGGGAGATCCTCGACGAGCATATCGAGAGGTTGTTCGGTCGCTATAAGGGCCGCATGGTCTCTTTCGATTTGATCAACGAGCCGTTCCTGGACTGGACAGACCAGCTCCGTGATTCCGTCTGGTACCAGGCATTAGGACGTGGCTACATTAAACGGGCATTACGTAAAGCCCATGAAGTGGATCCGGACGTACTGCTGTTCATTAATGAGTGGGGGTGTGAAGAGGCGGGTGACAAACAGGACTTCCTGTTCAACCTGGTGGTCGAGTTGCAAACCGCCGGCGTGCCCATTCATGGCATTGGCTTGCAGATGCACGAAGACGTGAACGCTGATTACCAGGCGTCCTGGCGACGCAATACTTCGTCTGTGACCAAGGCACACTTGAAGTCGGCCATTGCACGCTTCAAGTCGCTGGGTATCGAGGTACGGGTGTCGGAGCTGGACATAAACCAGTATCAGAACTATGCCGATACCCCAAAGGCCGTAGCCGATTGGTATTCCCAGTACTTGGAAGCGTGCATCGAAGAGGGTGCGCACTCGTTCACCATGTGGGGCTTCACCGATCGCTGGTCGTCACTTAATGAATGGTACGACTATTACAACCATGGTAACGGGCTGATTTACGATGCCCAGTATCAACCCAAGCTGTCCTACCAAGCGCTTTCCAATAAATTGGACGAGATGGCACGTTCTCTTAGCTCCTTTTGACAGGAATGATCTTTTGAATATCTGCATCAGATAGGAGCAGCACAACGCGGAAGACCATGCTTATCGTCCTGGCTAAACGGGTCAGGATAAGCATGGCGGATAATATGTGTTCGAGTAATGTCACGGCAGGTTTCGCATCATCATGCGGCTTCTCAAGAACGGCTCAGATAAATGTCCAGGCCAATATCCTCGTCACCTTATTTCCCTGTTTCATCTCTATTTCCCGACTATCAACGGCACCGAGCTTACGAATCAACTTCTTGGCAGGCTTAACATTGTCGGCTTTTGAAACCAGGCTGCTAAACCAGCGGCATTGAGTTGAGTACACCTGGCTTTCTCTTATGAGCTTTTTAAGAAACAGCTGTTCGCCGCCCTTACACCAGAGCTCTGCTCCCAGCCCGCCAAAATTCAGCGTAGGCGATTGGGTGTTTGCTTTTTGTTCACCGCGACTACGCGCAAGGTTATTGCGTTTAAGCTGGCTACCTTTAAGCGCTTCATCGAGCGAGGCATGGAAGGGTGGGTTGCATACGCTGACGTCAAAGAACTCCCCAGGTTGAATGATCCCTTCAAAAATATGGTTTTTATCGGGCTGCGTGCGCAGCGTTAAGCGATCTTTAAGCGTGGGGTTGTTGGCAATAACTGTGGCGACGTTCTCAAGCGACTGAGCGTTAATGTCACTCCCCACACACTGCCAGCCGTATATTTGGCAGGCGAGTAGCGGGTAGATTCCATTGGCACCCGTCCCTATATCGAGCAGCTTGATGCTGGGCTTTTCAGGTCCAAGCCCAATTAAGTCCGCCATGTGATGGATATAATCGGCTCTGCCTGGGATGGGAGGGCAAAGCGCGCCCTCTGGAATATCCCAATCGACAATACTGTAGTTTCGGTTTAATAACGCGGCGTTGAACGTTTTGACGGCCAATGGATCTGCGAAATCGATGGAAAGTTGGCCATAAGCATTCAGTTTCACATGAGGGGCTAGAGCTGGGTGGCTTTTTACGAGATCAGGGAAGTCATAGCCTTGGTTGTGTAGATTCTTCGGGTGCAGGCCTTTGCGAACAGGCCTAGCGCGGCTTTTTTCACTTCCATTGGGGGCGTTCACAGTCATAGGCGTGGGGCTTGGCGTTCATTAGTAGAGTGGGCTTGGCTTAGTCTTTGATTGTAACCTTAATGGTTGTGTTGGGTTTACTTGGTAGTTCGAGTTATGCGCATAGGATGAGTACATAATTCCACACTAGGGTCAGTAGGCTTTAAGCCCCCATCTTTTGTACTAACAAAGGCGGAGATGCAGGAGCGGGAAGATTGAGTCGCCTGCCCACGCGAAGAAGGAAGTACGTTCCATTCAGGCCATAGGCGGCCTGAATGGAAACTGGCGGTCTTAGCTGGTTGCTTGGTTGGTTATGCCGACTTTTTCTTGTTCGCGCATTTGGTAGCTTTCGATTTCGTTATCCATCTCGTTATACATGTCGTTCTCTATTGTCAGCGTTGGCTGCTGGAAGTGGCGCAGCTGGCGTTTTAGGTAGCTGGTGTAGAGGTATCGGTTGTAAACCGCCCAAAAGTGAAAGGTTAAGAAGGTGACGACAAAGCCGATTAATACCACCTTGATCATGACCGAGGAATAGAGCTGTTCCACAATCGCTTCTTCCACGATGAAGAACATATACATCCTGGTCATGACCAACATCCACAGCACGAGGGTGGCGAGTGTGATTAAGATATCGCGTGTTCGATAGCCCCAGCTTTTTTGGCAAGGGTTGTCGATGATGACGGGCACCAGTTTATTGTTCATTGAATTGCTCCCCTCGGTCAGGACTAGTCCATGTGGCGAGCCTTCCCTTTTGGCGCAGCATAGCTTTCGGGAAGGCAATTACAACGGTCGCCATATTGAGAATCCAATAGGCGAACGGGTACCAGATACTCCAGTAAACGCAGCGGAATATCTCTTTGTCGTAGCGACTGTCGATATAGAAGCTGACGGTGAACTGGATGAAGCTAATAGCGATGAGGATGCTGCCAAAATAAGAAAGCAGCGTAGCGGTGATAGGCCACGACATGGGCACAAAGAACTGAGAAACCAGCCAAGCAAAAAGCAAAGTAATCACTGAGTAACACCACACCACGCTGACGATGTACTCCAGCATCAGCAGCCAGAAGCGGCGGTTTTTCCAACGAATGGTTTGCGTGAAGTAGCGCAGAAACACTTCGCCGCCACCTTGCGCCCAACGCAGCCGCTGCTTGAAAAGCCCGCGTAGCGTTTCCGGCATCAGTACCCAGCACATGGCCCTGGGTTCATAGCGAACTTGGCCACCTGCCAGCTGTAAGCGCCAGCTGACATCGATGTCCTCGGTGATCATGTCGGTATTCCAGCCACCGACCTCTTCCAGCGCTTTGCGCCGGAACGCGCAGATGACGCCTGAAATGGTGAACACCATTCCATAGATGCGCTGGGCGCGTTTGATCAGGCCGATGATGGCGGAGAACTCGCCGGTCTGGATCTTGCCAATAGCGGTCGAGCGGGTCCTGACCCGTGGGTTGCCGGTAACCCCACTGACCTTTGGGCTACTGAGAAAGTGACTGACCATATAGCCAATCGCATCGTAGTCGAGTATCGCATCGCCATCGATGCCCACGATGATATCGCCGGTGGCTTGGCTCAAACCGTTGTTCATGGCGCTGGCCTTGCCTTGGTTAGCTTGATGCAGCACCTTTAGGGCGGGGTATTGAAGCACTAAGGCGTCAAGCCGACTGGCAGTGTCATCTTTGCTGCCATCGTTAATGGCGATAACTTCCATGAACGGGTAATTCTGTTTAAAGAGGTGATAAATGGTCTCATCCACATTGGCCCCTTCGTTATAGCAGGGCAACAGCACAGTTACCTTCGGGGCATTTTCATCCCACGTGAAGGTGGTGGGCCAGGGCTGCTTGCGCTCCCAGTGAACGTAAAAGTAGATGCCCCCGCATATCCATATGGTTGCCATCAGGCTGGGGTAGCCGAGGGTAAAGATGGCTAGGTGGTCGAGTATGTTCATTGGATGGCCCTGAATCGACGTCCGATGGAAAATACCGGTCTCATCACATTGATATCAGGATGGTTTTGATGAAAATCATCCGGATAGTAGCCAATGTTTTTAATGCCTTCTTCGCGCAGTATGCGTACCCACTGGGCTATCTCTGCACTGGGAATGGGGGTTTGGGTGTGCCAATCCTGAGCTTGTAGCTCGAACACCAGTTGGTCAGCGCTAACCTGTTCCAGCGAACGCCGGGCTAGGCTTCTCAGCCACTGGTTGGGGTTCTCGGCTCCTTCCATATAGGGCATGGCCATCACGGCAACGAAGTCATAAGCCGAGGCGAAATTCTGCATGTCTTGGGCAAACCAACGCTTGCTGCGCGGCTCCATCACCGTGACGGCATACAGGTTGCGAGCGGTCGTGAATACCTTGTTGTCGGGCTGGCGATAGTAGTTAGCTGCTTTCTCCAGCTCTAGTGTGAAATCGGTCAGGTGTTCTCCCTTAAAGCGGGCCCAGGTGGCCATCAAGTTTTCGTCGTTACGAATGGCGTTAATATCGCGGGGTAACGACGCCCGCTCATAGGCGTCCAATGCCGCGGGGCTAGCATCTTCAAAGTCGGTAAAGAAGGCGTCATCGTGAAACAGCAAGCCGTCGAACTTGGTTAGTCGGCCAAGATCGAGATAGATTTCACGAATGGTGTTGCGGTTTTCTTGTACGTAAGGAGAAAGCCGACGATATTGATCGGGCGACTCCTGGCCCGTTCTTACATCGGTGACGTATTGATAACCAGAGCCAAGATCAAAAGATAGTACCGGCATCCATGCGTAAACCTTCACATTGGCACGTTTCTTTAACTGCCAAGCAACCCGATTAAAAAGGTCGGCTCTGACAGGTAAATGGCGGTTGGGAAAGTAGAGTGCATCGGCTACGCCGTCGCCATCCGGGTCTGCATAGGCCTGAAGGTAAACGGTGCTAACGCCGTAGCGAGAAATGCGCTCAATCAATCGGTCAAGGTTTTGCTCCTGTTGAATGGGATCTGGGTCAAATACGTAATCCAAGTCAACGTGCACGATACGCAGATCGTCATTATCCCAAACGCGGTTAGAGAGAATCTCCTCAATTGTTTCCAAGGTGGTTTCCTGGTCAATCAGGTAGCGGTTAATGCTGCGCATGGGGTCATTAAGCTGGTTGGGTAATCCCCCCGAAAAACCAGGGTGCTCAAAAGTAGAATTTT
>TARA_R110000824_G_scaffold3384_1_pt1 | contig 63827 bp, 57 predicted proteins | sample TARA_R110000824 | Tara Oceans TARA_R110000824 (sample SAMEA4397747) | marine metagenome | biome: Polar Biome; feature: [MES] marine water layer (ENVO:01000295) within the mesopelagic zone...; material: water (ENVO:00002006), including particulate matter (ENVO:01000060) such as......
TACAGTATATTTAAAGCACATCAACAGAAGATGACAACATAGCCTTATTAATACAGCTAAATATTACCCTGGCTCTACCAAATATATCTGCCTAGCAAAATTGGCCGCTTCAACCTACAAAAGCCATCACCACCAGCACCATGGTCAGCAATAGCAGGTACACCCTGGCATGCATACGATCAGTGATACGCCCGATCCAGGTCGACGCCAGGCGGATACCGAGCCATGAGCCCACTGCGAGTACCAGCAAGGCGCGCAGATCCAAATAACCGGCATACCAGTCCCCCAACGCTGGGTGATTTGCCGACAACAACACATACGTCGCGGTGCCACTCACCGCCATGGGCAACGACAACGGATTGGCCATCGCAGTGGCTGCCGTCATGCTCGCGCCTCTCCGACGCATGAGCGGTACGGTCATCACGCTGCCGCCAACGCCCAGCAGGGCGGCCACCGCACCAATCAATGTCCCAGTCATCGCCGTTACTCCACGCACCATAGGACGCACATCACTCCCTGACTGATGCAGAAAACCGGGCCGCAAAATGGCATCCGCAATCGTGAGGGCTAAATAACTAATGAACGCCCAGCGCACCCACTCGCCACTTAACGACACGGCAGCCGTCGCGCCCAGCACAGCGCCCACGGCGATATAGCCCACCAGCGGACGCACCAAGTGCCATTGCACGGTCTGCCGTTGGTGGTGGCGCCATGTGGACAGGGAAGCAGCAAATATCATCAACGCCGTCGAAGTGGCCACCGCGATATGCATGGCCGCTTGGCCGATACCACTATCCGACCCATGGACGGCAATCAGCAGGGTATACAGCAAGGGAACCACCACGAACCCGCCACCAAAACCGAACAACACGGTGGTCACTCCCGCCACCCCGCCACAAAGCAGCAATACGCTATACACCGGCACTCTCCTGATGAAACGAAACAGCAGGCACTATATGCTGGCGAGGCTTGGCCGACATTCGTCATTCGGACAATCATCAACGCGTTTCAGCCAGGTTAACGCAAATGCTTAATACGCCTCTGTCAGAGGTGGATCATGTCGCACGGCCCGTGGTAGCCATCGGCACTGATTACCGCCCCGGCACCCTCCTGGACTTCCATACCCATCGACGTGCCCAGTTTCTCTATGGCATGACCGGCGTGATGGAGGTGAACACGGATGACGGCACCTGGATGGTGCCGCCCTATAGCGGCGTCTGGCTTCCTGCGGGCAAGCGGCACCAAGTGCGCATGAACGGGGTGAGCACCCGAAGCCTGTATATCGAGCCCCACGTTGCGCCACGCACATCGTGCAACTGCGAGGTGCTGGTCGTGACGCCTCTCCTGCATCACCTACTGCTGGCTTCCGCCCACATCCCCGCGCTCTATGATGAAAACGGCCGCGACGGTGCCCTGGCTCAACTACTCCTATGCGAACTGGAACAGGCTCAGGCCCTGCCACTGTTTGCGCCCCTGCCCCATGACCTTCCGCTCGCCAGTCTGTGCAGAGAGTTTCTCGGCCAGCCAAACATTCACACCCTTCCCGAAGAGTGGGCCCGGCAGTTGCATTGCAGTCAGCGCACCTTCAATCGCCTGTTTCGTCAGCAGACCGGGCTCTCCTTTGGCCGATGGCGCCAACAAGCCTGCCTGATGGCGGCGATTCCCAGGCTGCTGTCCGGCAGTTCCGTTACTCAAACCGCACTGGAACTGGGCTACGACAGCCCTGCCGCTTTCTCCAGCATGTTTCGCAAAGTGCTCGGCCAATCTCCCAGCGCATTTGTTCGGGCGGCTAATCGTCAGCAGGAAGCGTAAAAAGTAGTTGGTACAGACGTTAGATAGTCACGGCCTCGCCCAGCCTGACCCACAGTGAGCATTTAAAGGCCCACAAAACCCTCATGGGCCTTAAATGACTCAAATGAACGGGACGGCGATGAAGCAGGTGCACAGTTACTCGGTTAAAAAGACGGCCAGTGGAGCTATTCCCAAATATAAATGAGCTGATTGCACCATCTATTCGGATCATTTTATGAGCCGATTAAGGTTTATATTCGGCTCATGGGCATTCAGAGGGCTTGTTAGGACGCTTGTCTTTCTTGTCAGCCCTGCCCATATTCATCCTCCCAGGCTGGTAGCTGAGCCAGTCGAATACTGGCTCAGCCAAGAAAGCGATCTTAGTTTTCGTCTTCCGGTAGCGCGTAGGCTATTACATAATCGCCTATCGGTGTTTCCATGAAGTGATGCCCGCCAGCCCCGATGACTACATATTGGCGACCATCCGCCTCATAGGTGATGGGGTTGGCCTGCCCACCGGCTGGCAGCACATCGTTCCAAAGTACCTCACCGGTTTCCGTGTCGATGGCGCGAATCTGATCGTCGGTGGCGGCAGCGATGAATATCAGTCCGCTGGCCGTGAGTAATGGACCGCCATTGTTGGGTGTGCCGATCTTGAACGGCATGTGCGACGGTATGCCGAAGGGGCCATTCTTGCGTGCCGTGCCCAATGGCTCGTCCCAGAGCGTTTCACCGCTCGCGAGATCGATGGCGCGAATGCCGCCATAAGGAGGCGCGGTACAGGGCATGCCGGTAACCGGCGCTCGCCAGCCGGCATTGACGTCGATCGCATAAGGCGCACCTACTTGTGGGTCGCCAGCCCCTTCGGCGGGCCCATCCGACTCGCTATCGGTGTTGTCACCGCCTGCATAGATGGGTCGAAGATTACGTTCCTCGGCTTCTTCACGGGGGATGAGGCGGTTGAAGTTGGGGATGTCATTGTAATTGGCAATGATGATGCCGCGCTCGGCGTCCACCGCCGCGCTGCCCCAGTCGTTGCCGCCATTGTATCCGGGATACTGAATGAAGCGCTGGCCCACGGTCGGCGGCGTGTACATGCCTTTATAGGAGGCTCGGCGGAATTGAATACGACACCACAACTGGTCGATGGGCGTCATTCCCCACATGTCCTTCTCTTCTAGGTTCGGGAAAGCGAGGGAGTGATAGCCCGAACTTGGCTGCGTGGGCGAGAGGTTATCTGGCTCAACGCCGCCAGTGGGCGCCTCGACCTCTTCCACGGGAAATAGCGATTCGCCGGTTTCACGGTTGAGAACGTAAATATCGCCCTGTTTGGAGGGCAGAATGATCGCCGGCACCGTGCTGCCGTCATCTCGTGGGAAATCGACCAGGGTCGGTTGCGAACCAAGGTCATAATCCCAGACATCGTAATGGACGGTCTGGAAGTGCCAGACCGGTTCGCCGGTGTTGACGTCGATGGCGACGAGCGAGGTCGAGAATTCATTTTCTTCCTCGCTGCGGTTCCCGCCCCAGTAGTCGACCGAGGAGTTGCCCATCGGCAGGTAGACGTAACCCAACTCCTCATCGGAGGAAGCAGTGGTCCACATGTTGGGTGTGCCTCGGGTATAGGTCTCGCCCTCGGGTGGCAGCCCGTCCAGATTGGGCTTGCCCATGTCCCAGGCCCACTCCAGTTCGCCGGTAACGGCATCGTAGCCGCGAATCACGCCAGATGGCGCATCCTCCGCTTGTCCGTCCTTGACCTGGGCACCGGTCACCAGGACGCCCTGGACGACGACCGGTGGCGCGGTGACGGAGTACCAACCGGGAACCTTCTCGCCGATGCCTGCCCATAGATCTACCGTACCGCCGTCACCAAACTCCTGGCACAGCTCGCCCGTTTGCGCATCGACGGCAATCAATCGGGCGTCCAACGTCCCCTCGATAATGCGGGTTGCGCAGAGCTGGTCATCGGCGGCATCCGGAACTTCGTAATAGGTCACGCCGCGGCAGCTGGCGCTATAGGGAATGGCACCTGGATCGACCTGGGGATCATGGCGCCACTGCTCCTCGCCGGTCCGTGCATCAAGGGAGACCATGACGTTCATGGCCGAGCAGAGATACAGATTGTCGCCAACCTTGAGCGGTGTAGTTTCGGGCGCGTATTTGCCCTCCCCTTCTTCCGGCATATCGCCAGTGCGATAGGTCCAGGCAACCTCCAACTGGCTGACATTGTCGGGCGTGATTTCATCCAGCGGCGAATGACGTGAGGCGCCGCTCTCTCGTCCCCAGGCGGCCCAATCGCCGGGCGCTGGGTCATCGCTTGGCTGCGGCGTCGCCGAGAAGGTCGGTGTCTGAACCGCCTGACTATCGCCGACATCAATCTGGGCCTCGCTTGAGGTGGGACCACCCGGGACTTCAGTTTCTTCCTCGGCATCCTGGGCAACGGCATGCGTCGCCAGTGACAGGCTGACGACATAGGCCAGCACTCGCGGTGACGTAAACATGGCAGCGCTCCTTATATAGTGGCTTGTCATAAAGTCGCTTGGCGGCGTTTGAGAGTGGGCAGGAGCGCCAAGACGATGACACCCAGGACGATGTAACCGAATACCCGGGGCAGCAGCTCCCATGGCGAAAAGCCCACCTCCCATAAGGCCCAAATCAGCGTGCCGAACAGCACCAAGAAATAGACCCAGACTCCCGTGAGCGAATCCCTGGCCATTAAGCCACCCGAAATGATCAGCCCCAGACCGGCAATGAGGTAATACCAGGAACCTCCCAGCGTCACCAGCCAGATCCCGCCAGCGGCAAGAATCAGGCCGAGGATGATCAGAATGATGGCGAACACGAGCAGAAACCAACCGCCCACACTTCGAGATGCGTTATCGGTAGCCAAACCAAGTACCTCCGTTGTTCGTGGTTTATTGCTATCAAAAGCGCTTGGCAAACCCACTAGCGATGCCTTTACAAAATGCCTTTATAAATTGAAGCGCCGTTCTATTTAATCCAAGTAGATATTCTCGACCCTGTAAAGGATCACTTGATTAACTTATGTGTTAAAGCCTGTCATTCTCGATTTATGTCAGTTTACGGCCATTAAATTGACGGCCATTAAATACCTACGAGATGGCAGCAAGACAAAACCGAAAGTGCCACCTACTTTGAATTCAGGAGGTATGAATCGTCAGGAGATTAACAATGGCTCAACTAACAGGTGGCTGTCTCTGCGGCAAGATCAGAATCGTGGCCAATGGCGAGCCGCTTCGGGTAGGTATTTGCCACTGTATGGATTGTCGCAAGCATCACGGGGCGCTTTTCTATGCGGCTGCTGATTATCCCAAGCAGGCTGTCATTATCGAAGGCGAGCCGCAGAGTTATCAGGGGCGTTACTTCTGTTCGACATGCGGTTCGTCGGTTTTTTCGGTAAGCGAGGAAGAAATCGAAATACACCTTGGTGCCCTTGATGCTCCGAATCAACTGAAACCGACGTATGAGCTTTGGAACATTCGCCGCGAACATTGGCTGCCGCCTTTCCCTGCCATGGAGCGATATGACCGGGATCGGCAAGATTGAGCAGGTTCAAGGGCTGCCGCTTAGGTCAGCAGGTCAACTGATGGGAATATCAGTGATTCGCGTATCGGCGATGGACTCGGCAAAGCCGGTGCCGAATAGGCCCGCAGGGGTCTGGAAGCCGGGCCGCACCTCACCGGCAAGTACTCGCCGGGCAGCCTCTGCTGCCGCCATGGCCGTGAAGGTGTAACCGTTCACCGTATCAAGCACCGAACGCGCCACCGAACCATCTGCATCGGTCACTTCGACAACCGCATGATAGCGGTTCGCCCCTCGCTCATCCGCGCTGGGCCCCGCAGGGAGTTCGTTGGCATCCCCACCGGGGAACGCACCCGCCGCCACATGCACGAAGGTGTCGATATTACGCACGCCTGTCGCTTGGTGAAGTGTCACGAGGTCAGGCAACGTGACAGGGAACGACGATAGCGGGCCCTCGCCAAAATCGAAATCGCGCACTTCCTCTGGGCTGCGTGCAACGAGTTCGCCGCCGACCATATGAAGCGTCTCCGTCGTGATGTTCTGGCTCGCGCTGGTCACCGACCCTCTCGACATTCCCCCCGCCACCTGCAAGGCGATACTGATCGTGCGGGGATGGGGGACCCGCGCCACGGCATGCCCCGCCAAGCTTCCCAGCATCGCGACGCTGCCACCGCTTCCCGGCAGCAGCATGACACCCGCAGCACGCGCCTGCCCGTCGAGCGCCAAGGCCTGCCGGTAGGTATCGAGTTCCGCCGAGAAATCGAGGTAGTGCACGCCAGCGCGAAGGGCGGCCGACATCAGCGGCTTGGCCGTGTTCATAAAAGGCCCGGCGGCGTTGAGCAGAACAGAGACACCTTCAAGATTCCGGGCGATTGCCTCGGGGTCATCAAGCGAAAAGAGCCGAATATCAGCGCCTAAACGCCCTGCCAATATGTCCAGCGCCTCACGATTTTTAGCACACCCTGCGACAATTAGGTGAATACCTGCGGATGCAGCGTGCTCCGCCGCCATGCCACCGGTGTAACCGGCGGCGCCATAGATCATCAATGTTTTCATGGTCAGTGCTGCCAGCTTTTGTAGACGAACTCTAGAGTGTAGCCATCAAGATCCCTCACCTGCGCGGCGTAATAGCGGGGATCATAGTGGAGCTGAGGCCCAGGCGGGTGGATCGCTGTGGCGCCCGCTGTCAAGGCTTCGGCATAGGCGGCATTGACCTCCTCTTCGGACGCTGCCACGAAGCCCACATGCACCGCACCGGGTGCCACCTCTCCCTGCCTCAGCCAGAAGAACACACGCCCCTTGGCACCGAACCCCTTCAGGTCAGGATGGCCGGGCGGGCCATCATGGCCGTCAAAGTTGTGGCGGTTAGTAATTCCCAAAAGGGGTAGCACTCGTTCGTAAAAATCGATGGAGCGCTCGGTATCGCTCACTGTGAGAAAAATATGGTCAAGCATGGGACACTCCTTTAGATGGCATAGCCACCTGTAAGCGCTGTGCCGTGCTGGCGCCGATACCCCGGCTACCTTCGGTAATGACGATAGTGCTCATGTGTCGCTCCAGTGAGATTTGGTCTTCCCATGATAAGCATCCGCTCACCTAACGCCCCACCTGTTCCTACTGCAATCCTGCCTATTTCTGCTTTTCGCTTGCCCCTGCTCTTGGTCTGGCATTCAATGGCACCATGGAAGAACAACTCAACGAACTCCGCCGCCTGGCTGCCCATGCGCAAAACCGCCGTACCGAGACCGGTATTCCCCGGGTGGCGATGGTGCAAGGCGCCATTCCGGAACACGAGCTCGCCGCCGTGTACGACCCCATGGTCAACCTGATACTACAGGGCAGCAAATCCATGACCGTGGGCGAGCATACCCTGCACTACAACCCCGCGACTTATTTTGTGATGTCGGTTGATCTGCCTGCGGCGGGAATTGTACGCAGTAGCGACTCGGGCGACCCCTACCTTGCGGTAAGCCTGACGCTGGACGCCACCCTATTGGCAGGCCTGCTCTCGGAACTGCCTAATTCTGGCAGCAGCGCAGGGCACGCAACGGGGTTTTCCGTAGCAGCCGTGACGCCGGAACTGCTCGATGCCTGGGTGCGCATGTTGCGCTTGATGGAGAAGCCTGCCGACATTGCGGCGCTTGCACCCGCCTACGAGCGCGAGATTCTTTACCGTGTACTCCAGGGGCCGATGGGCTGGATGCTGCGCGACATCGCCACGCCAGACACCACTTTGGCACGGGTACACCAGGTAATTCAGCGACTACGTAACGACTATGCACAGCCCTTAAGAATGGAGGCACTGGCCAAGGAAGCAGCCATGAGCGTCTCTGCGTTCCACCGTCATTTCAAGGCCGTGACGGCGCTCAGCCCCTTGCAGTATCAGAAACAGGTGCGACTACTTAAGGCGCGGACACTACTGATTTTCACTGGTTACAGTGTCACGGAGGCAGCTCACGAAGTGGGATACGAAAGCTCCACGCAGTTTGGCCGGGAATATGCCCGCACTTTCGGCCAGCCCCCAGCGAAAGATGCTGCGCGGATTGTTGCTAATATGAAGCTAGGCTTTCAGGCAAAAAACGACCAATAGCAGTAGAAAGAAAAGGAAACGCGAGCGTCCCTTCTGGCTCGCCGTCCCCCTTCCATCATGCTATCGAGCGGGCTACCTAATCTGGCGATGGGCCTCTTTCCAGAAAGGTTGAAAGCGCAATGTAGCTGCGAACAGACCTGACCCCTTCAAGGCTCTGAATCTCCATCAGGAAGTCTTCGAGAGATTCGGTGTTAGCCGCACGTACTTTAATGAACACACAGCCATCTCCTGCCACGGTGTGCAGCTCTTCTACTTCGGGTCTGTCGGCAAAGGCCAGTAGTTTGCGCGTGGCGCTGTAGCTACTGGTATCGACCAGCAAGAAAGTCAGCAGCGTTCGGCCAAGCTTGCAGCCGTCGAGAATGGCGACGGTGCCCTTGATGACCCCATCACGCTTAAGCCTTTTAACGCGGTCATGCACAGCCGGGGCGGAGAGGTGCACGATTTTGCTGAGTTCAGCGTAGCTACGCGACGCATCTTCAGCGAGTGCGCCTAATATTTTTCGGTCAATTAAATCAAGTTCAGCCGGATGATGCTTTATTTGCCGAATAGCATCTGTTTCTTTATCTAACGGCGCCATTATCGTTTTACCTCCGAATATTATTTTCAATAAAATAAATATAACCGAACCACATTCGATTGAAAATATCATATACGGAGACACTATTATGCCATTAGCACTTTTCGCGTTGGCGATTGGCGCATTCGGTATCGGAATGACGGAATTCGTCGTCGCTGGCATCCTTCCCCAAATCGCCAGGGATTTCGGCGTCGATATACCCACGTCAGGTTTAATGGCCACCACCTACGCATTAGGCGTGTTCGTGGGTGCGCCCATCCTGACGATTCTAGGCGCCAAGGTGCCACGTAAAACGATGCTAATTAGCCTCGCCCTCATCTTCACGCTAGGTAACGTGATCACGGCAGTGGCGCCGACGCTCCCCATCGCGCTGGCGGGCCGTATTTTAACGGCGTTCAACCACGGCACTTTCTTCGGTATGGGCTCCATCATCGCCGCCTCGCTGGTCGCGAAAGACCGTCAAGCAAGTGCCATCGCCTTCATGTTCTCCGGGCTCACGATGGCCAACCTGTTCGGCGTTCCTGCTGGCACCTGGCTCGCGCAAGCCTACAGCTGGCGGCTAGTGTTCTGGTTGATCGCCGGGATCGGTCTTATCACCGTCCTCAGCATCGCGCTGCTAGTGCCCCCCATCAAAGCGGGCAAGGCCATCGCCTTGAAGAGTGAACTACGTGCCTTCGCAGACCCCCAGGTGCTGCTCGCCATGGGCATTACCGTCTTCGGCCCTGCCGCCTTCTTTACCTCTATTACCTACATCGCCCCAATGATGGTCGAAGAGGCAGGGTTTTCCGACACCGGTGTGGCAAAACTGATGGTTCTGTTCGGGCTGGGGCTGGCGGTCGGTAACTGGATAGGCGGTCGCTTTGCTGACCGTTCGCTTTTCGGAACGCTGTTTGTGACTCTTGCCGCGCAGGCGGCGGTACTTTTCGTCTTCTGGCTCGGCGTTGGGAACAGCGTTGTGGCCTCGGCCTCTGTCTTCCTCATGGCCGCCTTTGGCTTCGCCACCGTCTCCCCGATCCAGAAACTGGTGATGGACCGTGCCAGCCAAGCAGGCGCGCCCACCATGGCAGCGTCGGTGAACATCGGTATGTTCAACCTGGGTAATGCTATCGGCGCATGGGTGGGTGGCGCGACGATTGCCGCCGGGTTCGGTTTGTCCTCTCCAAACTGGGCGGGCGCCATCCTTTCTCTGATCGCTTTAGGCTTGGCTGTCATTGCCTGGGCGAGCGCCGGTCAGCAGTATTCAGCGGCACTGGCAAAGTAAGGTCACGGGAAATACCTTCACCCTATCTCACAAAAATGCCCGCCTTGATGGCGGGCATTTAGATGCCTGATACTTACTTCGCGGCGCGCACCTACTCGGCATGCGCCTTCTTGGTGGGAATGAGGTGCAGCGCCCCCACCACTACCGAGCCCACCAAAAAGCCAATCACCGCTGAGCACAGCGTATTGAAGCTCCAGCCCAGCGTGCCGCCCAAAGCACCGGTGGCCTCGCTAATGCCTAGCTCAATATGGTGTACCCACTCATAGGGCGCGTTGAACCAACCCGTGCCATCGGCACCCAGATTGACCATCAGGATATGCCCACCCACCCAGAGCATGGCGACGGTACCCACGACCGAGATGGTCGCTAGCACCTTGGGCATGGCCGTCACCAGACCACGGCCCAGGGTCTGCATGCTCGAACTATCCCGCTGGGCGAGCTTCAGGCCGATATCATCCATCCTGATCAACAGCGCGACCACGCCATACACCAGAATGGTGATGACAAACGCGACCACCACCAGGCTCGCCAGCTGTGACCAGAACCCCTGATGGGAGACCGTGGCCAGGGCGATCACCATGATTTCAGCCGACAGAATCAGGTCGGTACGAATGGCGCCACTGACGATCTTTTTCTCGGCTTCCGGCCCCTGCTCTACCGCTGGTTTTTCCTCGTCATGCTTGCCGGAAAGCTTGTGCCAGACCTTCTCCGCGCCCTCAAAGGCCAGATAGGTGCCGCCCACCATCAGGATTATTGGCAATAGTGCGGGCAAAAAGTGATTCAGCAGCAGCGCCACCGGCAGGATAAAAATCAGCTTGTTGCGGATAGAGCCCAGCGCGATCTGCTTCACAAGCGACAGTTCACGTGCTGCTGCCACCCCCTGCAAATATTGCGGCGTCACCGCCGTATCATCCACCACTACCCCGGCCGCCTTCGCCGTCGCGCGCCCAGCGGCGGCACTCACATCGTCCAGTGATGCTGCGGTCAACTTCGCCAATGCGGCAATGTCATCCAGTAATCCTATCAAGCCGCCTATGGCCATGGGTGATTCCTCCGTGAATAACAGTTGCAGACAGTAAAGCACATAGCGAGGTGGACCGAGCGCCTATCTTCACGCATCAGATGCTATCCGTGCCAAGACCTGCTCAAGTTCATGGCGATCCGCCTGGCGCTTGGCCTTCGAGCGACGGGTAAGGTTGTGCAGCTTTCGCCCTACCCCTGGCAATGCTGCTGCACCCTCTAGATGGATCATTTCAAAATCAGGCTGCTCATCTTCGACGGACCATAGAAAATCACATGACGGCTTATCCAGCATTTTGGATATCCATTGCAGTAACCGTGCTCTGTTCTCCAGCAGTTGCGCCGCTGTCACCGGCTTGGCGGTCATTCCCCTGAAGTGGGCATCGAAGATTGCCTCAAAATCCACCGGCTTCCGAGGAGCCAGAATTTCCCAAGCCGGTTTGGGGCTACACGTCAGATACACCAGAAAGGTTCGCCACAATGATGCATCAGCCCGTTCATCTTCCAGCAGCAAGCCAATGTCGAACAGATCCCTGGGATGTTGACGAGACAAGGACGCCGCCAATTTTCCAGCGTAGAGATCAGCAAAATCGAGCACCTGTGTTGAAGCAAAGCCGAAGGCCTGTTCAACTTCAGGTTGGACCACCATCGTTCGAACCGGGTGTACGGTGCCTCGCATCACCGGGGTTGTTTCGATCTGCACGCGTGCACGGCCGCGGCTACATATCAATCGCGTGATGCCCCCGGTGTTCGCGCCACCTGATGTTTGTACCTGTAATTGCAAAGGACGGGCATGCAATGTCTCCGCCAACTGCTCCAACGCGGTTGAAATAGCCACCACGCCTGTCTCAAAGTCCTGCACTGGCAGCCAGGTCAGGTCGATATCCACTGACAGCCTGGGGAGATCATGCTCAAACAAGTTGATGGCGGTGCCGCCCTTGAGGGCAAACCGGGTTTCCTTTGCCAGCACCGGCAGGATATCTACCAGCAATTGCACCCGGTCGCTGTAGCGTTTACCCCAACTGCTCATCAAGATCTCCCGGCAGAACAATTTGATACTTGGGATGCAAACGGCCCCCAGGAACCAGCGATCGCTTACCACGCCCGAGATTTAAACCATTAACCGATAGGTGCGAAAACCAGGCGTGACCATGACGTTCGGCCAGCGCGAGAAACAGGCGCTTAGCCTTGATGCTGTGGCAATGTCGCAACAGCGTTTCAAGCCGCTTTGGACGCAGTGTGGCCATACCCTGCATCAATGCATCCACCTCATAGACTCCACCAGCATCAGACGCCTCATTACATAACTCCAGCATGGCCCGCTCCGGAGTAGAGTATACAAGCCCCCCGCTCGGCACCGCTTCACGCCGTTCCAGCCCTTGGTCCAGCAACGCCTGATCCGTTGTCTCATCAGTAAGCGGAATAACTGGCAGGTCAAAAGGCCCCTTGCCGCAGTATTCGACACGCTCCACCAACGGCAATTTACACACCCACCCCGGCAAGCGATCCGATCCATAGAGTGTGATTACTGCGGCTTCGCCCAACCGCAGGTAGTGCTCATGCCCCAGCCAAGCCAACGCAAAGCGCCCACCTATATGCAGCGACAAACCCTCCGTCTGTTGAAGCGTGCGCACCACCCCTTCCCATTGCAGCGAGCCTCCTTTGCGCATGTACACGCCACGCGCCGGGGAGACCAGCCAACCGCTGGCGACATAGCGGGCCAACAAGCTGCTGTAATAGCCGTGCGCTCTTAACCACCGGCTGGAAACCACGCCGGTATCGCTTAGCCCTGCCAACAGGCGGTTTAATTTTCCATCATTTTGATCACTCATAATGACTAAAATACACTTTCCATAAACCAGCACAATGACCAGGGTTTAATAAATACCAAAAAAAGTCACTCAAAGTGACTTTATCAGGAGTTTTATAAACCTCACCAGCAGGAACCTTATTCGCATGCCATGGCATAGCGGCTTGCGTACTCTTCACTACAAGGTGCCATCCACTGTTCGCCCAAGTAACACCGTATAGCGCGTACTGCGCCCACCACCGGGTAGCTTGGAAAGGCAGCCTTTTTCCAGCAGCTCGGCCAAATCCCGCGTGGCGGTGGCTTTACTTACTTTGGCCAACGATTGGTACTTACGCGCATTGATACCCTGCCCAAACTCCTCCCCTGCGGTATCTAATAAGCGGTTCAGCACCTTGATTTGCCGTTCGTTCAGCACGGTGGTCGCATGGCGCTGCCAGAAGGTGGCTTTCATTAGCACACGGTCAATTCTTAACAGCGCCTGCTCAAGCGCCTCTTTCAGCGTATCCAGAAACCATAACAACCACGGCGTAATATCGAGGCTGCCTTTCTGAGCGCCTTCAAGGTGATCATAGTAAGCGTTACGGCGCGCCATAATGGCCGCACTCAAGGAATAGAAGCGCACGGATTGCCGCTCTGCTTGGGCCAGCGCGCGGTCTGTCACCGCGCGCGTAACGCGCCCATTGCCATCATCAAAGGGGTGCAAGGTAATCAACCATAGATGGGTTATGCCAGCGCGAACCAGCCCATCAAGCCCCTGAGGTGGATGGTTGAACCAAGTAATAAAGGCATCCAGCTCAGCTTCCAACTGCCCACGGGGCGGTGCTTCAAAATGAACGGTAGGCCGATCAAGCCGCCCCGACACCACTTGCATGGGGTGGTCGCCACGCAGCTCGCCTACACGTACATTGCCAAGCAAGCCGGGGCCTTGCACAAAAAGCATGGATTGCCATAGGCACAACTGTTCGCGAGAAAGCGGCTCATCCAGCTGATGCGTGGATTGCAGCAATAGCTCAACCAGCGCCTCGGATTCAGGTGTTGTTCTGGCGGAGACACCGGCCTGTTCTAAACCCAACTGGCGTGCAACGGAAGACCTCACAGACCCAACGTCCAGGCGCTCACCTTCGATTTCGCTGGTACGGATAGCGTTCTGGATCAGTGCATCCATCTCCACGTCCAGATCGGCCTGACCGTGGACAGCCTCGGTTTTACCCAACACCCTGCCCTGCAGTAGCCGCACGGCATCTAAGGTAGGCCGCAGCGCGGATTCGTCCCACTCAAAATGCGGCCAATGCTGCTGTTCCCAAATATACATGAGCCGATGCCCCGCCTATTCAGATCATATTATGAGCCGATTATGGGTCATATTCGGCTCATGGGCTAGTCAGGGAGTTTGGTAGGGTAAAGAAGAGTGGGTTAAGCAGTAAAATGCTCGATAGTTGCTCAACCAAGCAGCACTGAATAATGCGCGCTGTACCCACCGCCTCAGATCATGGCGCTGTTCTGGTGGATACACCGGCTTGCTCTAATCCTCACTAACGGGTAAAAGAAGACCTCACAGAGCCTGAGTCGACGTCACTCATCTTAAGTTTCGCTGACAACAATAACATTTGATAATACATTCATTTTCAAATTTAAAGCCAATCTATATGCCAGTTGACCATTTACTTCCTTGTCACTAAGATCGATTTTGACTTCATAATTAAAACTACACCCCAATACTTAAAAATTTAGTCATCAATTCTCATTAAATTAGCTATAGCTTAATTAACTTTTTAACATAAACATCTAGTAAGTTAAGATCTTCTTGTGACAAAACACCTTTACTTGAGGTTATTTTCTTACTCAAGTCTGAAATATTCGACATAACAGTATTACTCTTATCAAATTTTGGAATATTCAGATAATCGGCAACACTTGCTCCCAAACTCAGCTGAGAAGCATATGCAGAAACTGCATTTGAAATTGTTAAAGAGTTCAAAAAACCTGTTAGATAAGCTGCCTCATCTTCACTTTCCACAGGAATAAAATACAACTTATGATCAGGAATAACAATCTTGCTAACACCACCAACTTCATAACTACCGACATATGCAGCTGAAAACTTTTTAGAAACTTCACGCCATAAAACTTTATAAGGAGAAAAAGTGTAGTCTCCCGTACTCCAAAGTGAATAAAAAGAGTGTTTTTTCTGAAATCTTTTATAGCTAGATCGATTTTCAAGATGAGATTTGAACTTCGCAAAGTAGGAAAATGTAAATGGAAAATCGACCGACAGATTTGGGTCTCCATGCATGCCACGCTGAGGTACAATAATTCTTAAACTTTCATCAGGTGAAGCATCAAAGGGTTTGACATTTCTTCCTCGCAAAAGAGGAAAAAGGTGTTCATCTTCAATAAGTGCAGTAATTTTTGGAAGACCTACAGTTTTTCCAATATCCGCAGCATTTTCCACAAGTACTAATGAGTCCTCCTTTTTTTCCAGCTCGTATACCCAAAATATCCCGTTTCGATCTGCAGTCACACCTTTACGAGCCTTATATGATCGTTGGCTACCAGAAAAAATTTTAGAAAATATTAAGTGCTCTTCTTTGGTACCAACAAGCCAAGGCCGACCATTATCACCGCCATGCACAGGTGTAGCTTGTAAATCCTGACATTGTGCAAAAATTTTAAAATCACTCGCCCTTCGTGCTTTTCTTATCTTAGCTAAAGGAGTTTTCCCTGGAGCCCACTTTCGGTACAACACTGGAAAGTCCGTGCTATCACCTTTTTTTACTACTAAAAAACGAGGTAAGTTACTAACTCCATCAAAGGGGCGAATAGAATCATAATCTTCAACGAGGTTTATTTTGCATTCTATTTTTTCAGGACCTACTAAAAACCTCCTAAACCCAGCACTAGAAGGCGTAGTAAACACGGAGCCAGGCAAAAAGAATCCAAGAACGCCCGAATCCTCTAAATAATGATTAATTGCCTGATAAGTAATAACAGTAGATATATCTGATTCAATTCCACCAACCCATCTATCGTTACTAAAAACACCCAGTTCTTTACAATCTTGTTGGATTGTCTTTGTATATTCTGAGGGGAGATTACTCCATTTAATCCAAGGTGGATTCCCACACACATGAGATGCAGGAGGAATTGCACCAGCCACGAATCGATCAGCTATAATAGCACTCCAAATCCCATTCCAACCTTGATCATGAAGAGAAACCAGGTTACAAATAGTAGCTTTAAAAGTCTGAACATCAAGCTCATCTAGTCCAATTTTCTCAAACTCTGACGAGACAGCTTTAAATATCTCTTCGGCTTTTAAGTCTGCATCAACCAACACCCTAACTTTATTAAAAATCTTAAAGAAATCAGAGTGAGATATCAATTTCTCTGGCACAGAGAACTCTTTAGGACCTAACTCAGTTTGCAAAATATAACTATAGCAAGGAAATAGCCCTTCTTTTATTCGGGCCGGCTTAATTGCATCAGCCAGGTAAACCGGCAATCTAACTGGCTGGTTAGAGTTTAAAAATGGCGAAAGAAACACAGCAAGAGAAGCTTTTGAAACAAGTACGGCTAAAGGGTTAAGATCAATACCGTTAAGACCTTTTAAAAGGACAGCTATATCAACCTGGTCTCCATACTTAATTCTCCTACGCCTCAAAGCTTCAAGTATAAAGGTTCCTGACCCACATGTAGGATCTGTTAATGAATCATCTGGCTGCCATTCAAGCAGATTCATACCATGCTCGGCTAGCCAGTCCGGAGTATAAAACTCTCCTAAAGCATGGCGCACTTCACGTGGTATAAACCTTTCATATATACCTTTAAATAAATCACGCGTAGTATTTGGGTTTTTCTTAACGATACTATAATCAACACCAGCTAGCTTCACAACAAGCTTATTTAGAGTTTTCTCGTAAAACTTCCAATTTTCATCATCAAGATACCAAGCAAAAAAATCTCCGCTAAGCATATTTAAAATGCCAGAATGTTCGTATAGCTCTCCGCTTTCCATTATGCGAAGACGATCCAATATTGGCACTGATGAATCTAGGACACTTTGACTTGGCTTTGGGAGAGTGCTAGCAACTACTATCTTTGCAATGATGGCTATATACGTATTTAATGCAAAAAGATATGCAGCAGGGTTTTCTTTATAAATTTGATCATGGGATACTTCTTGGCGAGAAAGAAGCTTTTTCATGTTTTCGGGCTGAAAGCCAACTACTTGACTGAATAACCTTTTCCACTCAGTAAAGAGCATATTAGTTTTAGACGTCTTTTTCGACTTACTAGCATGATTTATACTTTTATACAATTCAGGTATCAAGCTAAAACCATACTCAGATTCAGGGCCAGCTAATACCTGGAGAAGCTGAGGGTGCACAAGAGGCCGGCCGTTTTCGCGCAGCATATCAAGTAACCTTTCAGCAGCATTATTATCAAACTCTACTAGGCGTTCCCAGCTGGGACTTTCACTCTCATAGCGACCAAAGCAAATATGGCATCCATCCCAAATTACTAATGTATATTCTTCTAAACTTCTGCCTTCTTCATCAGAAATTAGCTGAGAGTACTCCTCGGCTTGCTTACAAGCATGTTTAGCTTTTGCATTAAATTTTCCTGAAAAAGATTTAGGTGCTTCATATTCAACAATTACAGCTCCATGAGCTACATCTGCAAACTTAGTTGTTTCTCCACTTTTTTTAAGAGCGCGCTCCAACTGAAAAGGAGTCCAGGGTATACCACTTTGTTCACAAGCCTTCTTAAGATAATTCTCAAGCTCATGTCTTAGCTGCGCTTCATTTTGCGCAGACTCTGATGCAAACAAAACTTCACGAACTAAGGTGGATACACTACTTACCATTTCAGCAACCTCAAAATATTAAAATTATAGATGTCTCTAATATAAAACTAAATAATGCTTAATCCAGCTCCACTAAATAGATGCTTAAATATAATTTCTGATAATAAAGGAGGAACAGCATTACCTATTTGAGTAAATTTAGACTCCGTATCTCCTATCGGCTCAAAGTCTTTATGAAACGTCTGAATACGTGCACATTCTCTCCAAGACAAGCGACGAGGAACTTTTAATATTGGCCTTGAGGGATCGTTCTCTAAATGCTCATATTGGTCAGTAAAATCCCACCTTTGCTTCCAGCCATCTGATAAATTTGACCAAGTTAATTTCATAACTGGACTCGCAGGATGTAATGTTACATGACGCCAATTGGCGACAACTGTGTAGGCTGGGCCATCCCATTTGGCTTTTCTATTTCTTGACATGAAGTACCAAGAAAAATGTCCACTAGGATCATGAGGCCTTTCATAAAATTCTCCTTCTGGCCATAATGGAAGATCCTTTATGGCATCGCCATGAGATGTAAATGGTTTTAAAGCTGGATTTTTCTTTGTCGGTTTACCATGAGTTTCTTTTGGAAAAGCGAAAACTTGCCCGAGGTCTTTTCTAACCCCGACGATAAACAATCTTTTTCTAGATTGCGGAACTCCATATGACCTTGCATTTAGCAGATGATGACTCACCACATAACCAGCTTCTCTGTACGCTTTTTCTTGCTCATCTAAAAAGCTTCCAGCTCCTAACTGTTTCATTCCTGAAACATTTTCCGCCACAAAATACTTCGGACTAATTAAGTTAACTACTCGTAAAAAGTGCTTATAAAGATTTGTACGTTCATCTTTTTTAGGATCTCGATTTCCAGCCATCGAAAAAGATTGACACGGGTAACCACCAACAACTATATCGGCTTTTGGAAATTTTTTTATTTTGGAAATATCTTCACAAACAACTTCTGTATTTTTAAAATATTTCTCTAATGTCCCACAAGCGTCTTTCAAAATATCATTTGAAAAAACTATATTCCCACCAGCTGCTTTGATTCCAAAATCCATACCTCCGCAGCCAGAAAATAAAGATAACACTTTGATATCTTCTGAATCTCTTTCAAAAATGCCATTTAGATTATTTTGCATGCTATCTCTCTCAGAAAAACAATTACGGCAAAGGCATTAAAACCATATAATTTTTAAAAATTGAAATTTTCAATAAACAACCATTTACTTTAGCACCCTGGATTAAATAGAAAATTATAAACAAGAGCGCTCTTTACGTTTTTTGTAAAGAGCGCTTAATTAACTTAAACAAAAAATCTCTTACCGAATTTTAACATTCTGACAATCGGCTATTTACAATCACTCCCACTCAATAGTAGCAGGCGGCTTGCTGCTCACATCATAAGTCACCCGCGAAACCCCTTCCAACTCATTGATAATCCGGTTGGAAACCTTCTCCAGCAGCTCGTAGGGCAGGTGCGCCCAGCGGGCGGTCATGAAGTCGATGGTTTCGACCGCGCGTAGCGCGATGACCCATTCGTAGCGGCGGCCGTCGCCTACTACACCTACGGATTTCACCGGCAGGAACACGGCGAACGCTTGGCTGGTTTTTTCGTACCAGCCAGAGGCGCGCAGCTCTTCTATGAAGATAGCGTCGGCATCGCGGAGGATGTCGGCGTACTCTTTCTTCACTTCACCGAGAATACGCACACCCAGGCCGGGGCCGGGGAACGGGTGGCGGTAGACCATATCGTAGGGCAGGCCGAGTTCCAGGCCGAGTTTGCGCACTTCGTCTTTAAACAGTTCGCGCAGCGGCTCGACCAGCTTGAGCTTCATGGTTTCCGGCAGGCCACCTACGTTGTGGTGGGATTTGATCACGTGCGCTTTGCCGGTTTTAGAGGCGGCGGATTCGATCACGTCCGGGTAGATGGTGCCCTGGGCCAGGAACTCGACGCCGTCGATTTTGCTGGCCTCTTCATCGAACACGTCGATAAAGGTGTTGCCGATGATTTTGCGCTTGGCTTCCGGGTCTTTCTCGCCTTTCAGCTTGCCGAGGAACAGGTCTTCGGCGTCTACGCGGATCACCTTCACGCCCATATGCTTGGCGAAGGTTTCCATGACCTGGTCGCCTTCCGCTTTACGCAGCAGGCCGTTGTCAACGAACACGCAGGTCAGCTGGGTGCCAATGGCTTTGTGCAGCAGCGCGGCCACTACAGAAGAATCTACACCGCCGGAGAGGCCAAGCAGAACATGGCGGTCGCCCACTTGCTCGCGCACGCGCTGTACCTGGTCTTCGATGATTTGTGCGGGCGTCCACAGTTTTTCGGCTTTACAGATATCCAGCACGAAGTGCTCGAGAATGCGCTGGCCCTGCAGGGTGTGGGTCACTTCCGGGTGGAACTGAACGCCGTAAAACTGCTTCTCTTCCCACGCCATGGCGGCAATCGGGCAGCTCGGCGTGGAGGCGGTCACGGTGAACGCGTCGGGGGCTTGAGCGACTTTGTCGCCGTGGCTCATCCATACGTCCAGCAGGGCTTTGCCGCTTTTCGCGTCTACGTGGTCTTTGATGTCTTTGAACAGCGCGTTATCTTCGTCGATCTGAATCTGCGCGTAGCCGAATTCACGCTGGTTGGAGCCTTCTACCTTACCACCTAGCTGCTCGGCCATGGTCTGCATGCCGTAGCAGATACCAAACACCGGCAGGCCCATTTCAAACACGCACTGCGGCGCACGCGGGGAGTCCAGTTCCGTCACGGATTCCGGGCCACCGGCCATGATAATACCGTTGGGGTTGTACTCGCGGATCTCTTCTTCGGTGATATCAAACGCGCGGACTTCGGAATATACGCCGATCTCGCGAACGCGGCGGGCGATCAGTTGGGTGTACTGCGAGCCGAAGTCGAGAATCAAAATCTTATGGGCGTGAATGTCACTCATGGCGGGGTCTCGGTTAAGCGGTGTGGGTGCCGCTGGTAAGGCCAAAAAGCAAGCGGCGGGGCAATGCCCGCCGCGCCATATAACTCATCTTGCTGGTTAGCTCACCCGGTAGTTGGGAGCTTCTTTGGTGATCTGCACGTTGTGGACGTGGGATTCGTTAAAGCCAGCGCCGGTAATCTGTACGAATTCCGGCTTGGTGCGCATTTCCTGAATATCGCGGCAACCGGTGTAGCCCATGGAAGCGCGCAAGCCGCCCATCAGCTGGTGAACGATGGCGCTCATCATGCCTTTATAGGGGACGCGGCCTTCGATGCCTTCCGGCACCAGCTTCTCGGCACCTTCGCTCTTATCCTGGAAGTAGCGGTCGGCGCTGCCCTGGTTCTGGGACATGGCACCCATGGAGCCCATGCCACGGTAGGCTTTGTAGGTGCGGCCCTGGTAAAGCTCGACTTCACCCGGCGCTTCTTCGGTACCGGCCAGCAGGCCACCGACCATCACGGCACTGGCGCCCGCGGCAATCGCTTTGGCCAAATCACCGGAGTAGCGCACGCCGCCATCGGCAATCAGCGGAATATCGAACTCTTTGAGCGCTTCGGCCACGTTGGAAACCGCGGTGATTTGCGGTACGCCAACACCGGCGACGATACGCGTGGTGCAGATCGAGCCGGGGCCGATGCCGACCTTAACGGCATCCGCACCCGCTTCGGCCAGTGCTTTGGCAGCGGCGCCGGTGGCGATGTTGCCGCCAATCACCTGAATGGCCGGGAAGTTCTGTTTGATCCAGCGTACGCGATCAATCACGCCTTGAGAGTGGCCGTGGGCGGTATCGACAATGATCACGTCCACGCCTGCTTCAGCCAGCGCCGCGACGCGATCCGGCGTTTCCGGGCCGGTGCCGACCGCCGCGCCGACTAACAAACGGCCGTCGCTATCTTTTGCGGCCATTGGGTAGGTGCGGGCTTTTTCGATATCCTGGAAGGTGACCAGGCCGCGCAGGTGGAACTCATCATCGACGATCAGCATTTTCTCGATGCGGTGTTCTCGCATCTTGGCTTTGCTGGTTTCGAGATCGGTACCTTCTTTGACGGTAATCAGCCGGTCGCGCGGCGTCATGATCGCTTCTACACTGTCGCCGTGGTTAGGCTGGAAGCGCATGTCGCGCTCGGTCACGATGCCTACCAGAGTTTCGCCTTCTACCACGGGGAAGCCGGAGAAGCCGTACTCCCGCGCCATGGCGAGCAGGTCTTCGAGTTTGGCCTTGGGGCTCACGGTGACCGGGTCTTTCACGATCACGCTTTCGTGCTTTTTGACCTTGCGCACTTCAGCGGCTTGCTGGGTCATGGTCATGCTTTTATGGATGATGCCAATGCCGCCTTCCTGAGCCATCGCAATCGCTAGACGCGCTTCGGTAACGGTGTCCATCGCAGCAGAAAGTAGCGGAATGTTGAGCGAGAGATTGCGGGTCAGGCGGGTTTTGAGGCTGACATCCTTGGGGAGGACATCGGAGAAGCCGGGAACGAGAAGAACGTCATCGAACGTAAGTGCTTCTTGGGCCATACGTAGCATAGCGGCAACACCCTGATTGAGAGGAAGTGGGGCGTGAAAGGTTAATCGCCTATTATAGCGTTTTGAGGGGTGCTCCAGCAATGCAGTCAGGCTGTTGTGCTTATACCAATTGCTAATGACGTTTAATGTTAGGCTGCTGAACTGGACATTTTACGACGCGGAGGGCGTTCTGTTGCCTCAGGAAATCATTGTATATACTGACTATGTTTGCCCCTTCTGCCTGCTGGCGGAAGAGGCGATTGTTCAAGCAACCGACGGTATGGATGTAGAAATCCGCTGGCGGCCTTTCGAGCTGCGCCCTGCCCCAGTGCCTACGCTGAAGGTGGAAGACCCTTACCTGCCCCAAGTATGGCGCGATTCGCTTTACCCCATGGCGGAAAAACTCGGCGTGCCCATTACGCTGCCCAACATTTCCCCGCAGCCACGTACGGATAAAGCCTTTGAAGTGTTTGCCATGGCCGAAGAGCAGGGATTGGGTCACCCCTACTCCATGGCGGCCTTAAAAGCGTTTTTCCAGCAGGAGCGAGACATTGGCGACCCTGAGGTATTGGCCGATATTGGCGAGTCGGTAGGCCTGGAGCGCCAAGCGGTGCTGAATGCCCTGGCCGAAGGCCGTTACCGCGAGCAGCACCAAGCGGCGCAGCGCCACGCGGTGGATGAAGCACGTATTCAGTCGGTACCAACGCTGGTGATCGATGGCGAAGTGATTCAGGGCGTACCTGATCCTGCGGCGTTAAAACGTTATTTATTAGAGCGGGCGTAACTCTATGGCCTCCCCGACTCCCCAGGCACTCTCCGTCAGCCAACTCAACCAGCGCGCCAAGCAAACCCTTGAGCGCGATGTGGGCGAAGTGTGGGTAGAGGGCGAGCTCTCTAACGTTTCCCGACCTGCCTCTGGGCATGTCTATTTCACGCTGAAGGATGACCGCGCGCAGATTCGCTGTGCGCTGTTTCGTCAGCGGGCGCGTTTTGTATCGGCACCGATGCGCGACGGCGATCAGGTCAAGCTGCGCGGGCGGGTGTCGCTGTTCGAGCCGCGGGGCGACTACCAATTAATTGCTGACGCCGTTCAGGCCGCGGGCCTGGGGGAACTGATGGCGGCGTTTGAGCGCTTGAAGGCGCAACTGGAAGGCGAAGGCGTGTTTGCCAACGCCCGGCCGCTGCCCTTCCCGCCTCGCAAGCTGCTGATATTGAGTTCCGCCACTGGGGCAGCGATTCGCGATGTATTGGCGGTGTTGGAAGCGCGCTGGCCGCTGGCGAATGTGACGCTGATTCCGGTGCCGGTGCAAGGCGCAGAAGCGGCGCCTGCGATGATATCGGCACTGGCATTGCTTAACCGCCAAGCGCGATTGGACCCTGAGCGCGATGTGATTTTGATCACCCGCGGCGGCGGTAGCCTGGAAGATTTATGGGCGTTTAATAACGAGCACCTAGCGCGGGCGATTTTTCACTCCCGTCTGCCGGTGATGTCGGCGGTGGGTCACGAGGTGGATATTACGCTGGCGGATTTCGCCGCCGATATGCGCGCGCCCACGCCCTCTGCCGCTGCCGAGCGCTTAGTGCCGGATCAGCACACTCTCAAGCGCCAGCTGGAGCATCAGCACAGCCGTTTACAGCGAGCGATGCAGGCACGGTTAGAGCGCGACAGCCAGCGGTTAGATACCCTGCGCGCCAAGCTGCGCCACCCCGGCGAGCAGCTCAACCGCCAGCGCCAGCACTTAACCGCCCTTGATCAGCGCTTGAATCGCGCCATGCAGCAAACGCTCAGCCAGCAAAAAGCTCAGCTAACACAGCTGAGCAAGCGCTTAGCCAGCCAGGATATGACGCGGTTGCATCGCGCAGAAAGCGATCGGGTAAGCCAGCTACAGCGCCGCTTGGGCACCGCCATGCAGCGCCAGCTCGAAAACCGTCAGGCACGCTTAACCAGTGCTGCACGGGAGCTCAATGCGGTCAGCCCGCTGGCGGTATTGGGGCGGGGCTATGCGATTGCCCAGGATGAGCAGGGCCAGGTGGTTCGACGTGCGGAAGATACACAGCCTGGGCAGAAGCTAAAGCTGCGCTTGGGAGAAGGAAGGTTGAGCGTGGAAATTAAAAGGCGCTACAAGAAGTAGCGCCTGCGCTGGTTCAGCACTGTATTCACAATGCTTAGCCATTGTTAGAGAGCTTATTTCTTATCATCCGACTTTTTGTCATCGGAGCCCTTATTAACGTGATGGGTATCCGGCATTGGGTTGGCATCATCGTGATGATCGTCGCGGTCTTTAGGCGCTTTTTTGTCGTGCTCGGAGGCTTGAGTCATCGCTTTTTCCTTATGGTGAAGGTCTGTGTTTCTTTATTGCCCTGGCTAACTCAGCCAACTGGGCTCCTTGAATAGCGTGATACACGCAAGAATGAAGGCTATCAATTTCACCTCCTATCCAAGCTGCTTTTACCTTAGCTGTTACTGACTAACTTGCAATGCAGCAGCGCGACGACCAATCAATCATCACTTTTAAAATAGTAATTTAAAAACAGCAAGTTGCTAGTTAATTACGCCTTAAACTGATCGTATTGGGAATCCCAATAACACTTATGGTTTGCCGCTATCGATTAGCGATGTTAGCGGCTTTTGTGCTGGCTTTTTATGCCGACTCTTGTAGCCAAACCGGTCTTGCTAAACCGTTCTTGCAAAACCGTCCCTGCTAAAGAGCAGTGGCCGCATTAAGCGGCCACTGGTTTCACTCATTTTTTATCAGCAACATCAGCAATGCTAGGGCGTGTGGTTAGTTCCCGACCCTTGGGTGTTGCCGGAGGGTGTGCTCGACCCCGCCAAGCCCTGGCTATGTTTCTGATGGTCATGTTTCTGATGGTCATGTTTCTGGTGCTCATGCTTTTGGTCATGGCTCTCAGGTGCAGAGCGCTCCGTTGTGGGCGTTGGGGTGGGTGAGCCTGCAATTCCCGCCTCCTGATGCTGCGGGGCGTTTACATTCGCATCGTTAGCGCGATGGGAATCACCCTTAGCCGATTCGGCTTTTTCATGGATCGTATGCTGGGCCTTATCCGCTTGTGCTTGCCCGGTTTCGGCGGCCTTATGCATAACGCGATCGCGATACTCACCCATGTACTCATCCTCTTTCTTGGTGGCGGGGAAAATACCGCCTAAGGCGGCACCCAACGCAAATCCGAGTGCGCCGACCACTAGCGGATGATCCTGGATAAAATCGGAGGCTTGGCTCTTGGACTGGTGAGCACGATGCTCCATATCGTGCATGCGATCGTGAGCACTATGCTGAAGATGGGATGAAGAATTACGCATATTATCCCCCATTTGGTGTGCCTTACTGCCCCATTGCTGTGCGGTGTGCTTGGCTTTTTCGCCGAGGTGTTGGGCTTTGCCTTTGGCACCGTCTTTCATGCTGCTGGCGCCTTCTTTCGCCCGGCTCATACGGCCTTTACCATCGCTATGGCTTTCTGAACCACCGCTGTAGGTGGGCCTTCCAGCGTTGGGATGCGTGCCTTCGTGAACGGGTATACCTGGCGCGCCATGAGAGCCGCTAGTACCCGATGAAGACTGCCCGCCGGTGTAAAAGCGCTGGTCCATATCAGACGCGTACTGCTGCTTATGGCGTGGCTCATTTGGGTGACGTTGAGCCAGCATTAACCAGCCAAGACCAGCAGTGGTGACCAGAAACGGCAGCGGGTTCTGCTTAATGGTGGTGCCTAAATTAGACACGAATTCATTAGCGCCCCCATGGCGAATATACTCATAGGAGGTATTCAACAGCTGCTGAGGAGAGAAGCGCTCTTCGATTTCATGCAGGGTAGAATCAAGGCGCTCGCGCGATTGATTGATATCCTTTTCAATCTCTTCGGGACTGCGCTGATGGTCATGATCCGTCATTTCAACTCCTCCTTGACGTTGTGCTGATGCTGTTTCGCCGTTGTTTTGTCGCTTTGCAAACTATGTATCGTACGGCTGGGCATCAAATTACGCGCCTGCAGTTTCTTCTGGCCCGCTTTAAGCATCATCACACCGATAACCGACACAACGACGCCGACAATCAACGCAGAGAGCCACGGTGTGGTCTCGGGCGGAAGCACCTCATTAAGCAGAAAAACTAACGCTGCCAACAGGGTTAAAAAGCCGCCCATCAGTACCGCACCGGCCATCGCAATCGAAGCGATGGCGCCCATCGCTTGATGGGTTTTCTCGGTCATCTCGGTCTTGGCGAGCGCGGCTTCGTTGCGCACCAGCGAGCTAATTTCCTGCATCACCGTCGACACTAGCGTACCGACTGATGAACTTTGTGACGTGGGTTTGTTATCCGAATCCATTCTATGCCTCCCTGGCCCTTACATTAGGGCATTCCATTTTCACGACCCGATGAACCTACTGCTCCATTACCGGCAACGGAGCTGCCTGAAAGACTTGATGATTGGCTAACTGGTGACGACTGTCCGGCAGGTACATTTTCCTGCATCGGAAGACCCGTTGCGCGCTCGTCGGTGGTATTTGAATAACGTGAGTGCGAATCGTCACTATGCGAGTGCTGGCCAGAACTACGCAGAAAGCGGGAAGCTAAAAAGCCAGCGGCAATCAGGCCGCCTACAAACAGCGCGGGCTCACGACGGCTAAAGCTTTGCGCTTCATTACATACAGTACGTAAATCTTTATCGCGCAATGAGCTGGAAAACCGTTCGGTGGTATCAGCAAACTTTCTCGCTTGTTTCGAGAAATAGGGCTGCTGCTGGTTATCGAACTCATCAGCCATTTTTTGCAAAACGCTGGTGAACTTGTGGGATTGTTCTGCCGCGCTATCACGCTGTTGATTGAAGTAGCTTTCAGCTTGGTGATGGGCAGCATCACTGACCTCGTGGGCCGTGTCGCGTCCTTGCTGTTTGAGCGACTCCGTTGAGCGGTTGGACTGGTTGGGCGCGCCTGTGTTGGGCTGCTTTCCTTGATCGGTCATTTGTCACTTCCTCCTTGTCGTCTCACTTTTCAGCATCCGTGGTGAAACACAATCAGCGTCACTGCGAATCTATTAAGTGCATGTCATTAACGCTACGATGCTAATACCTAATACGTTAATGAAATTATGCGCTTAGAGAAAATAAGCCCTTATTCCTAGTGAGCTTATCCTCCTTAATAGATTGATTACCTTCAAAATACAGTGCTTGGCAAAGTGCTTATAAAAGTTAGTACTTTTAAAAACTGGCATTTCTTTAACCCAGCACTTCTAAAGCCTAGTACCCCTAAAACATAGTGCTCTTTCTATTATTGTCAATTTATGCGCGCCGCCATTTTAAAACCCCAACCATTTACTTAACATAAGTTATTTATTTAATAGAGTAGCTTTTTACCTTAACGCTTGTTATTGAAACTCAGCAAAACCCCTGAAATCTATAAAAGTCCATTAATTAACGGCGGCTTGCTTGTTTCTACGCCTTTGGTCTACGTTGAAGGTTGGCGAATATTCGAGGAGTGAATATTCACTGTTTGCCTTAGATATTAACCATCGCTGTTAATCATCAGTCATAGGTAGTAACCATCAGTTTGAACGACACACATCCGTGCCAACAATGGAGTGACCGCACATGAGTGATCAAAAGCAACCTCCCCAGCATCAAGATAAGCAACCGGGTGATGAGTACGCGATGCGCCCGGAGCCTGAGTACATTCGCGAAAGCTACCGCGGCACTTACAAGCTGTTGGAAAAAGTCGCGATTATTACCGGCGGTGACAGCGGCATTGGTCGTGCCGTGGCCGTGCACTATGCCCGCGAGGGCGCGGACTGCACGATTGCCTATTTAGACGAAGATAAAGATGCTGAAGAGACCAAACGGTTAGTCGAAGCGGAAGGTCGTCGCTGCTTGGTGTTAAAAGGCGATGTGGCGGAACCAGACTTTTGCCGCGATATTGTTAAGCGCACGCTCGATCACTTCGGCAAGATTAATATTGTGATCAATAATGCCGCGGAACAGTACGATTGGGACGATATTACCGAGATCCCCGATGACCAGCTGCTGCGTACGTTTCAGACCAACATTTTCAGCCATTTCTATCTCACCAAATCTGCCCTGCCGCATCTCGATAAGGGCGATACGATCATCTGCACGTCCTCTATCAACGCCTTTAAGGGCAACGCGACGCTGATCGATTACACCGCCACCAAAGGCGCTATTCAGGGGTTAGTGCGCTCGCTGGCGATGTCGCTGATGGATCGCGGCATTCGCGTAAACGCCGTGGCGCCAGGGCCTGTGTGGACCCCGCTGATTCCGGCCAGCTTTGAGGATGAAAAAGTAGCTTCATTCGGCGGTCAGGTACCGATGAATCGCGCAGGCCAGCCCAGCGAAATGGGGCCTGCGTATGTCTATCTGGCCAGCGAAGAGTCTTCCTACATGAGCGGCCAGACCATGCACTTGAATGGTGGCGTGATTTTAAACACCTAAGCGTTTGTTATTCAGATATAGCGCACACTTTAACGGGGCGGCCTTGGGCTGCCCCGTTAAAGTGTTTCGTATAAAATCACTGACCACCAACATCTTCCCGTTCGGTAATAATTGAAGGGTTTTATCTGACAGTCATGTTGAATTCAGAAGTCTCGCTTTTCACTGCCGCCGGGGAATAGCCGTCGTATAGGTATTGAGATGCGAGAGATGCTTATCTGCTTGCTGTAAGGCTTCTAGCGTTTTGGGCCGGTCGAACTCTGCCAATAAGCTGCATAGCACTTCGGATACGGCTAATGCGGGGGTTAGCGTATGGAAAAAGCTATCGCTTTCCGTGGGGCATAGAACAACCTGCTCTGACAGCGCTGCCAGCGGCGACACTTCGCTATCGGTAATGGAAACAATGCCCACCCCCAGCTCTTTTGCCAACTGGGCAAGTTCCAGCGCCCCTGCTGCATAAGGTTTGATGGAAATAACGAGCAATACATCCTCAGAGGTAGCGCGAATTAACGCGTCTCCGCCGGTTCCTCCAGGCCCATCCAGGTGCACCGAACGCTCGCCTAGAAGGGTCATCACGTAATGGAAGTGCCAGGCAACGGCATGGCTGGAACGTAAACCCAGCACGTACACCTTCCTCGCTGACTTTAGCCTATCGGCCGCTGCTTCCAGCCGCCGTAGCGAATCGGGCTCACACAGCTTTGCAAGCTGGGCACTTAGCCCTTGAAGCATATGCGAGGCGGTGTCGCTTACTCCTCTTTCACTGCCTTCATCCACTCGCTTTCGAACCTTGGCCGCAAAGCCATCGCCCCCCTCGCGTAACGCCGCGGCATACTGCGCCCGCAGTTCGTCGTAGCCTGGCAACCCCAAGAATTTGGCCAGCCGTGTCATGGTGGCGGGTTGTACAGCGGCATGGCGCGCTACCTCACGCATAGACACCAGCGCCACGTCCTGCGGATGCTCAAGAACGTAGCGCGCGGCCTGCTGCAGCTGTGCAGACATGGCATCGTACTGGGCAATCATCTGCTCTCTCAGCGAATCGCTCGGCTGCATAGTCGTTGGCTCTGTGAAGAAATAAGGGTTGGCTCTGCGAACAAATGATCTATATGTTTCATATGTTATTTTAATGATTTATTTGTTGCAAATATATTTGTGAGTATGTCAATCTCATTGTCATGTGAGCTGCTCACCGTTTTGATCATGAGGAAAAGAGACTATGACGCGTATTCTTCACCGCAGTATCGGCGCGCAGTTGCCTCATGCTGCATCAGCACAGGGAGTCTATATCACGGATACTATGGGGCGCCGCTATCTGGATGGCTCAGGAGGCGCTGCGGTCACCAGCGTCGGTCATGCCCACCCGGAAGTGCTGGCTGCCATGCGCTCACAGATCGATAGCCTCTGTTACGCCCACACTTCATTCTTCACTACCGATGCCGCCGAAGCGCTAGCCGAAAAGTTGGTGGATTTGGCTCCAGACGGGTTGGATTACGTCTACCTGGTGTCGGGTGGGTCAGAAGCCGTTGAAGCGGCGCTGAAAATGGCCCGGCAGTACTTTGTCGAGATCAATCAGCCCCAGCGGCGGCATATCATCGCTAGACGCCAGAGCTACCACGGCAATACCATCGGCGCATTGGCCACCGGTGGCAACGCCATGCGGCGCCAGCAGTTTCAGCCCATCCTGCCAGAAACCCACCATGTATCGCCTTGTTATGCGTATCGCGATAAGGGCAGCGATGAATCGCCCGAGGCCTACGCGGCGCGGCTTGCCGAAGAGCTTGAGGCGAAAATTCTCGAACTTGGCCCCGAAGAGGTCATGGCCTTCGTTGCCGAGCCCGTGGTCGGTGCCACCTTAGGGGCGGTCGCCTCCGAGGCGGATTACTTCAAGCGCGTGCGTGCCATTTGCGATAAATACGGCGTGCTACTGATTCTCGACGAAGTGATGTGTGGCATGGGAAGAACCGGCACCGTCTTCGCCTGCGAGCAAGATGGGGTAACACCGGATATCGTCACGATCGCCAAGGGTTTGGGCGGCGGCTACCAGCCGATCGGCGCGGTGATGCTATCGGCCAACCTCTACGCCAGTTTCGCCAATGGGTCTGGGCTTTTTCAGCATGGCCATACCTATCTTGGCCACCCTGTCGCTGCCGCGGCCGCCAACAAAGTGGTCGAGATCATTGCCCGGCCGGAGACGCTGGCGAATGTTAATAAAATGGGCATGAGATTGCAGAGCGGCCTTGAAGCGGCGCTCGGTGCATCGCCCCACGTGGGTGATATTCGCGGCAGGGGCTTGTTTCGCGGTATCGAGGTTGTCGCGGATAGGGAAAGCAAAACGCCTTTTGACCCGGCTCGCAAGCTTCACGCTAAGATCAAGCGGCAGGCGATGGCGCGTGGCCTGATCAGCTACCCGATGGGCGGCACCATTGATGGCATCCACGGCGACCATATCCTGCTGGCACCGCCCTATATCATTGCGCCTGATGAAGTCGATCTGATGATTGAGCGTATTGCTGGGGCCATCGACGCCGCCATTGCAGAGTAATAACACGACAACTATCTGAATAACGATCTAACTGGAGTTCACCCATGCCACCGTCCCCCTGCCCGCCCATTGCCGACGCCAACTGGCCTGTGGAGATCGCTGATTTACGCGAGGGCTTTGCTGGCGCGCTCAATGTGTATCGCACCATGGCCCATCACCCGGCTTTGCTTAGCGCCTGGGCGCCCTTGCGCCAGCACGTCGTTAAGGAGAATGCGTTAGGCCCGGAACTGACCGAAGTGGTTATTTTACGCGCGGCTCTGCGTATGGGCTCCGCCTACGAGTGGGCCCATCATGTGAGCCGGGCGCTCGCCCTGGGGTTCTCCGAACACCGCATTACGGCTATTCGCGGTACTCCCGAAGGCATCGACGGCCTTATCGTCAACGCTGTGGATGCGTTATTCGATGAGCGCATGCTGGCCAAGGCGCAGGAAGCAGAACTTGCCGAGGCGATCGGGCGTAAGGCAGTGATCGACCTGATCACCATGGTGGGTTTCTATTCGGTGCTGGGCTATCTGCTCAACACCTACGACACACCGATCGATGACGCTGTTCAACAAGAAGCGCGGCAACAGCCGGCGCTGTTTTCGCTGATGCCCAGCTCAACAAGCTAATCCAGCGCTGTGAATAAGCGCATTACGCTAACTGCTTGACCAACACCTTCGATTTACGGGCGTGGTTATAGGTTTCGCGTTTTAGTGGAGGCAGGTCTTCCAGGCTGGCGGCGCGGAAGCCGCGCTCCACAAACCAGTGCGCGGTGTGAGTAGTGAGCACGAACATCTCGTCCAACCCACGCTGACGGGCACGGCGCTCCATGGCTTCCACCAGGCGCTCGCCGCGCTCGCCGCCACGGTAGCTGTCGTGCACTGCCACGCAGGCGAGTTCGGCAATACTGGTATCCGTAAATACATGCAGCGCGGCGCAGCCGATCACCATGCCGTCGCGCTCGATCACCATATAATCATCGATCTCGTGCTCTAACCGCTCACGGGAACGCGCGACCAGCATGCCCCGCCGCTCTAACGGTTCCAGCAGTTCTAGCAGGCCCGCCACATCGTTCAACGTCGCCGGGCGCAGTTGCTCGTAGCGGTGCTGGGTAATCATGGTACCCACGCCGTCACGGGTGAACAGCTCCCCCAGCAGGGCGTCATGGTTGTGCCAGGAAAGTAGATGCGTACGCGCCACACCTTCCCGCGCGGCGGTGCAGGCAGCCTGTAAATGGCGAGCTAACTCGCTACCCGGCACGGCGTGGGTTAATCGCGGCTCGGCTTCCGCCGGCGAGAGCTGACGCAGCAGCGCGCCATGCTCGTCTTCCAACCCTTCGGACTCCCCCAGCAAAATTAGCTTGTCGGCTTTCAGCGCCACGGCGGCGTGCTGGGCGACTTCGGAGGCGTCCAGATCGAACACTTCGCCGGTACTGGAGAAGCCCAGCGGTGGCAGCAACACCAGCGAGCCTTTTTCCAACAGGCCCTGAATGGCGCTGGCGCGCACCCGGCGGACTTCGCCGCTATGGTCGAAATCGACGCCTTCACGCACGCCAAGCGGCTTGGCGGTCACTAGGTTGCCAGAGATCACACTCAGTTCCACGCCATGCAGCGGTGTGCTGGGCAGGCCCAGCGACAGCCGCGCTTCCAGCCATAGCCGCTGATGGGCGGCGACTTGCTCTACGTGGGCCATGACGGCGCGATCCGCTACCCAGCGGCCGTCGATACGCGTGGGCTCAACGCCCGCGGCGGTGAGCGATTCATGCACCTGGGGGCGAATACCAAACACGACGACCAAGCGCACGCCCAGGGTGTGCAGTAGGGCCAAATCTTGAATCAGCTGCTCCCCTCGGCCAGACGCCATCGCTTCGCCTTCAATTAAGATGACGAAGGTTCGCCCCCGGTGCGCATTAATATAGGGGGAAGCGTTACGAAACCAATCAACAAAGGGGAAGCGCGTATCCAAGGGCCGCTCTCCGGCAGCAGGTGAAAGAAACATCAGACGTTTACCGCATCCAACTGGGTTACTTTACCAGAGCGCAAAAAACAGCGGCACCTTCTAATGCAAATCTGCTCAATCTAATGCAGATAAACATGAAGATGCCGCTGTGATGTTTCCGCTCAGGTACTTCTTAAAGACTTTCGAGCCTATAGTTAGCCGAACATGCCTTTGAACATAAAGAAGAACAGAATCGCAAGACCAGCACCGGCGGGTAGCGTGATCAGCCACGACATGGCAATCGTGCCGATAACCCGCAGGTTCAACGCCGCCATACCGCGTGCAAGCCCCACCCCAAGAATCGCCCCTACCAGCGTGTGGGTAGTGGAAATTGGCAGGCCCGTACCAGAAGCCAGTACCACCGTGGTGGCCGCCGCCAGCGTGGCGGCAAAGCCACGGCTGGGGGTAAGCTCGGTAATACCGGTACCCACGGTCGCGATGACTTTATGGCCGTAGGTGACCAGACCCACGACAATACCGCCGCCGCCAAGTACCAGTACCCACCAAGGCACCAGCGCAGAACCACCAATTTCGCCGCCGGTTTGCACTACGCTGATCACCGCTGCTAGCGGGCCAACCGCATTCGCCACATCGTTTGAACCATGGGCAAAAGCCATGGCGCAGGCAGTGAAGATCATCAACACGCCGAACACGCGCTCTACGTTGGCATAGCCAAAGTGATCATTTGCGTTGTGCTCGAACTTGATACGCCGCTGCATAATCAAGCCGATGCCCATAATCACCAACCCCAGCAGGATTGACAGCAGCAGGCTCTGATTAAAGGATAAGTCCAGCCCCACATGGGACAACCCTTTGGTCAGCGTGACCATTGAAACGATAAAGCCCACCAGAAACACATAGCCCGGCACGTAGCGTTTAGCAGCCGTGAACGGGTTGGCATCTTCAAAAATCAGGTGGTGAACCGATTTAAACAGCACAAAGCCAATGGTGCCCGCCAATAAGGGAGAAACCACCCAGCTCGCAGCAATCTTGCCTACGGCGCCCCAATCCACTGTGGAGGGGCCTAACCCTGCGACAGCAAAGCCCACAATCGCGCCGACAATCGAGTGCGTCGTGGAAACCGGCCAACCTTTCATAGACGCTGCAAGCAACCACGTACCCGCCGCCAGCAGTGCTGCCAGCATGCCGTATACCAACAGCTGAGGATCGTCTTGCAGTAGTTCGGGGTCGATAATACCTTTACGAATCGTATTGGTAACCTCGCCACCGGCTAGCCAGGCGCCGAGAAATTCAAAAACAACAGCGATCAAGATCGCTTGTTTGATGGTGATCGCTTTCGACCCCACCGAGGTTCCCATCGCATTGGCGACATCATTCGCACCAACGCCCCAGGCCATAAAGAAGCCAAACAAACAGGCCAGGATAATGAAGATTTCACCGTACTGGGCAATAATCAGCATGAAGATCCCCTTAGCGGGCGGTCAGTATCTGCAGACGGCTACCCACACGCTCAGCGCGATCGGATAGTTCGCCAACCCATTCAATGATTTTGTAGAGGAAGATCACGTCCACTGGCGGTAGCTGGCTCTCAAGCGAGAACAGTTGGCGACGGATCGTCACTTGTTGATCATCGGCTTGGTGTTCAAGGGTGTGCAGTTCACGGATCATGTTCTGCATAACGTCGGAGACGTTTTTTCCAAAGCCGGACTCAAGCAGATCCTTGAGTTCTTCCAATGCCTGGCGGGCTTGGGCAACACAAGCAACACTGGTACGGATGTAATCGCGCATTGCATCGGCCAATTCATCCGGCACGCGCATTTTACGCCCCAACATAATGCCGGTAATGTCACGCACCTTGTTGGCGATCTTGTCCTGCACGCTGATCAAATCGAGCAGATCGGAGCGCGACACCGGAAGAAACATGGTGTTGGGCAGGTTCAAGCGCAGCTCTGTTTTCAGCGTATCGGCGTCATGCTCTAAGCGGGTGACGTTTTCGCGCAGTTCAGCTGCTTTGTCCCAGTCATCAGCAAGCGTTGCTTCAAAAAACGGCAACAGCTGATCGGCACATTCATTTGCCTTGACGATATGGGCCAATAACGGCTGGAATGGCGAGCGGCCAAACATCGAAGAAAAAGGATTGGAGGTAACCATAATGCCTTTTAGCCTGTTTTCGGGAAGCCTGGAAATGGCGGCGCCAGTATAAAGAGTGCGTCCGCCGCCGTCATGAAAAGTTCATAAATGTAATCAAATATTCATTTAAATGTCACGATAACGAGGTGGCGAGCGTCATGAAAAAACCCATCCCTATGGAAGTAGAACTGAAACTTGCCCTTGCACCAGAAGGACCGGCCACGCTGTGTAACCATCCGTTTCTAGTGTCAAAAACCTCGCACCAGCACACGTTGACCAATACCTATTTTGACACCCCGGAAGGCGATTTAGCGAAGGCGCATATTGCACTACGCCTACGCAAAATAGATGGCAAAGTGCTGCAAACGGTGAAAACCGCAGGCCAGGGCGGCGGCGGATTATCTCAACGACAGGAGTGGGAGTGGCAAGTTCCTGGCCACGAACTGGATCTGGTAGCCCTTGCCGAACTGCCCCCCTTTCAAGGCCAGCTTAGCAGCGTGCTCAATGCCCTTGCCCCCCAACTCAGCACCGATTTCATGCGGCGCAGCTGGCAGCTAACCGATGGCTTAGTAAACCCAGTTTCAACCAACCAGCATAGCCATATCGAGCTGGTGCTGGATGAAGGCGAAATTATCAGCGGTGGCTACCGCACGCCCATCCGCGAGGTAGAACTTGAATTAAAGGACGGCGACCCGGAGGCGCTGTGGGCATTGGCGCTGACACTTTCAGAGCAGGTGCCGCTGCGCCCTTCAGATAGCAGCAAAGCATCTCGTGGTAATGCACTTAGCAACCAGCACTGGCCACTACCCGAAGCACACTCCCCGGCAGAGTGGCTACACCGCGCAACGCTGGCGCTGGACGCCTACCACGACAGCCAGCAGGCAAGCTTTTTAACCGATGCCCAACAGGCGTTAGCAACCCTCGCCGACCACCCTGCGCTGGATGCCGATGCCCGCACGTATGCTCAGGCGTTAACCGGCGGCTTAGATACCCATGGTCAGCCCAGCACGGCTTACGGTAAAGCTGCGTTGGCACTCGCCCATCGCTTGGCGTACCAAACCGAGCTACGCTAACGGCTTAATGCTATTTCAGGACTGTTTTTAAGGCCTGTTTTTAAGGACTGTTTTTAAGGACTGTATTGAGGCCCACTTCAGGATGATGCGATGACTATACACCTTACCCCTGGCGCGGAAGGCCTACGTACCCGCTTGTTTCATATTATTTTTGAGTCTGACACGCCAGGTGCTAAAGCGTTTGATATCGTCTTGATCGGGGCGATTTTGTTAAGCGTTGCGGTCATTATGCTGGGCAGCATTGAGATCTATGCCGAACGTTACGGACACATTTTTTTCTACCTCGAATGGTTCTTTACGCTGCTGTTTACCATTGAGCTGGCGCTACGCATCTACTGCCTGGAAAGGCCCCTGCTCTATTTAAAGAGCTTTTATGGGATCGTTGATTTAATTGCCGTGTTGCCCACCTGGCTAGTGCTATTGGTGCCGGGCGCGCATGGGTTGGTGATTGTTCGCCTGCTGCGCGTGTTGCGTATTTTCCGCATTCTTCGCTTGATGGACTTTGTCGGTGAGGCGCGGCTGTTGTTAGACGCGCTCAAACGCAGCATGCGGCAGATTCTGCTATTTTTTAGCGCCATTTTAATGGTCATCACGCTGTTTGCGGCCTTGATGTACACCATCGAATCTCCTGAGGCGGGCTTTACCAGCATTCCGATGTCGATGTACTGGGCCATCGTCAGTATGACCACCGTCGGCTACGGCGACATCGTGCCAGCTACCTCGCTGGGCAAAACGATTACGGTGGTGCTGATGCTACTCGGCTACTCGATTATCGCCGTGCCCACCGGGGTATTCTCCGCGCAGGTGATTCGCTCGATTCGTGAAGAGCGCTACTCCGAAGAAGCCTGCCCCGGCTGCGGGCACGAACGCCATGAAAAACGTGCCCGCTACTGCCTACGCTGCGGTACTTGGCTAGACGAAGACAGCGAAGACCCACGCAAGAAAGACGAGAAAGAAGAGCCAGCTTCTGACTAGCTTGCGCCTAACCCTAAGCCTGGAAGGGCGCGATATCACCGCGCCCTTCGCGGATGATGGTGGGCGGTAGTTCACGCAGGTCGATAACGCTGGTGGGGTCTAGATGGCAGGCGCCGCCGTCGATAATGGCGTCCAGATGGGCGCCAAAACGCTCGCGGATCTCTTCTGGGTCGTTCATGGGCAGATCATCGCCTACCGGAATCAGCGTGACGCTCATCAATGGCTCGCCCAACGCGGCCAGCAGCGCGTGAGTAATGCGGTGGTCCGGCACGCGCACGCCGATGGAGCGACGCTTGGGGTGTAGCAGTAAGCGCGGCACTTCGGAGGTCGCATCCAAAATATAGGTGTAAGGCCCTGGTGTATGCGCTTTCAACAAACGGAAAACGTCATTATCCACCTTGGCGTAGGTGCCTATTTGCGATAGGTCGGAACATACCAGAGTAAAGTTGTGCTTATCATCCAGAGAGCGCAGCCATTTGATTTTCTCAATGGCCTTCTTCTCACCCAGGTGGCAGCCCAAGGCATAACCTGAATCGGTAGGGTAAGCGACGACACCGCCTTTACGAATGATCGCAATCGCCTGATCAATCAGCCGCTTTTGCGGGTTTTCCGGGTGAATCTGGAAATATTGGCTCATAAAACTGCTCCTTTGAAAACTCACTCGCTCAGCGCGTACCTACAGCATAGCTGACCTTGGCTGTTGATAAATTAAGCTGACGAGAACTTAAGCTAATAAAAACTTAGCCGATCGCTAACAGGCCGGGGGCGGCATCGCGTAGATGCACCAAGCGCGGATGCTGCCATATCGGGGGCGCTGCCGTGCGCGGTACCAAGCTCATACTGCCGGGTGCTGCATGACTGCCGGGAAAGTGAAAATCGCTGCCCAAGGAGGCATATAACTCACGCTCGACCAGCTGGCGCGCCAAGTCACGGGTGCTATCCGGGTTCTGCTGGCCGCTAACCAGCTCAACCGCTTGGCCGCCCGCCGCCTGGAAGGTGTCCATCAACAGGCCACGCTTGCGTCGAGTGAGGCCATGGCGCAATGGATGGGCGATCACGGCAACGCCGCCTGATTCCACAATCCAGCTCACGGCTTCGCTGATTTCCGGCCAGTGGGCTTTAACATCGCCCTTCTTGCCGCTGCCTAGGTAACGCTTAAAGGCGCTTGCCCAGTCGGGCACCACTCCTTCAGCCACCAAGGCACGGGCAAAATCCGGGCGGCCTAGGGGGCGGTCGCTGCCTGCGTGAAGGCGCGCTTTCTCTAGGGCGTCGGGTAAACCTACTTTTTCCAGTCGTTCGGCAATGACTTCCGCACGCTGGATACGCGCCTCACGCTGCTGAATCAAGCCTTCCACCATCGGCCCCTGCAAGCCGCCAGGCATCAGCGCCACGACATGAATATTGACCCCTTGCCAGCGTGTGGATAACTCACAGCCGGGGATAAGACACAGCCCTGCTTGCTCGGCGGCGCGGCCCGCTTCTTCAATGCCGTCCATGGTATCGTGATCGGTAAGCGACATGTGCGTCAGCCCGCGTTCGGCGCACAGTGTTACCAGCTCAGTGGGCGATAGCGCGCCATCAGAAGCAGTGGAGTGCATGTGCAAATCAACCGGGTAACGCTGATCGGCATCAAAGGTATAAGGAAGTCGGGGCATAAGCATGACGCCGTGTGAGCAGTTTGTCAGAATGCGCTTTTTCAGCTGTGAATAAATCGTTCGCAATGGGTAAGATATGGTGCGCGTATCTGGCTGCGCGGTCAATGAACGCTCACTTTTCATCCCCTTCTTTTCAAGGAGTTATATCTACATGCTGTACGCCATTATGAGTGAAGACGTGCCCAATAGCTTAGAGCGTCGTTTAGCGGCTCGCCCTGATCACCTCGCCCGTTTGGAAGCGCTGCGTGACGAAGGCCGGATAGTGTTAGCGGGCCCTCATCCTGCCATTGACGCTGAAAATCCCGGCGATGCTGGCTTTTCTGGCAGCTTGGTGGTGGCGGAGTTTGAGAGTCTGGAAGAGGCTAATGCATGGGCGGATGCCGACCCATACATGATTGCAGGGGTCTATGCCAAGGTAATTGTTAAGCCGTTCAAGAAAGTTTTGCCTTGACCCCAACAGGCGAGTGTGGAGGGTCCGCCCGCTTTTTCACAGAGCCTGTGGAAAACTCTGTGCAAACCCGGCGGACGCTTTGCGCTAAGCCAGAGCCAGCGCCGACGGCGACAAATTGATCATTTTTTAACCACTTTTTCATTAAACGGATATCTGCGTGACCCAACGTCCTAATGCTTTGCCTGCCCTCGCAGCGTTAACCACGCCTCTACTTACCTGGAACGAGGGAGCACCCCACGCAACCGCATTTGATGACGTCTATTTCACCCGTGGCGATGGGCGCGCTGAAACCGAACATGTTTTTCTGGGTGCCAACCATCTTCCTCAGCGCTTTGCTGAGTGGAAAGCAGCAAGGCCGTTCGTCATTGGTGAAACCGGCTTTGGTACCGGGCTGAACATGCTCTGCGCCTGGGCTTGTTTTGAACAGCATGCAGCGCCCAATGCGCGGCTGCACCTGTTATCCACAGAGAAGTTTCCTCTTGAACCTGAGGCGCTGGAACAGGCGCTTAGTGCCTGGCCTTCGCTAGCGGCTTATGCACAGGTGCTATGCGCCCAGTGGCCAGCTGCCGTGAGCGGCATTCACCGCCTGCACTTAACCGAGCGTGTCACGCTTGATCTGCATTTCGGCGATACCACAGAGCGCCTGGAGCAGTTAGATGGCCAAGTCGACGCCTGGTTTTTAGACGGTTTTGCGCCTTCTAAAAACCCAGATATGTGGCAGCCGGCGCTATTTAACGCCATGGCCGCCCGTTCACGCCCCGGCGCGACATTCGCCACCTTTACCTGCGCTGGTATCGTCAAACGGGGATTGAAAGCCGCAGGCTTTAGCTGGCAGAAAGTGCCAGGCTATGGTCGCAAGCGGGAAATGCTTGCGGGCAGTATCGAAACGCCGCCTGTGGACCAGCGCCGCCAGGCAACGCCTTGGTTTACGCCACCGCCCGTGGCGGCTGTAACGCACGTTGCGATAGTCGGTGCTGGGCTGGCGGGCAGCACGATGGCGGCAGCGTTAGCGCGGCGCGGCATTCAGGTAACGGTTGTTGAGCGCGAAGCCCCCGGCGCGGGCGGCTCAGGCAATCGTCAGGGCGCGCTGTATGTAAAGCTTGCCGCCGAGACTAATCACCAGAGCCGTGTTTACCTTGCCGGGCTGCTGTACAGCCAGCGTTGGCTTACCCAACAGCTATCCACACAGCCGTTATCCACACCCCCTTTATGGCAACCTTGCGGCGTGGTGCAGTTGGCGAGTAGTGATAAAGAAGCACGCCGCCAGCAGCGTTTTATTGAACAACACCCGCTGCCCAGCAACGTTGTCACTGCGCTAAGCAACCCGGCGCTAAGCGAAGCAGCGGCCATGCCCATTGATGCACCCCATGGGCTGTTTTACCCACAAGCGGGATGGGTTCAGCCCAAGGCACTATGTGAGCACTTACTTAGTCAGCCAGGAGTGACTGTCCAGCAGGGTGACGTTAGCTCTCTTACCTGCACAGCCGCCGGGTGGCAGCTCAATTTAGACGATGCCAGCACACTTAATGTCGATCAGGTGGTAATTGCCAGTGCGCATTTGGCTAACCGCTTTGCGCAAACCAGTGAACTGCCGCTGCAGTCGGTCCGCGGTCAGATTAGCGAGATAAAATTACCCGATGGGGTAGCAGGCCCAACCCTCGTAATATGCGCCGGCGGCTACATAGCGCCTGCTCTGGATGGCTTACTGACATTTGGCGCCAGCTTTGTACCCAATAGCGCAACCACCGATGTAACCGCCGACGATCATCAACGCAATATTGATGAGCTGCGTCAGACGTTGCCCGCCTTAGTCGCCGAGCTGGAAAAAGCCGGTAGTGAATTAACGCCTGAGCACCTTCAAGGTCGCGCGGCGGTGCGTGCGGCCAGCCCCGATAAAACCCCTTATGCAGGGCCTGTACCAGCAGCAGAAGCGTGGCAGGCCGACTATGCGCGGCTAGCTAAAGATGCCACTCGGGTGCCAGAGACGCCTGGCGAACACCACCCAGGCCTGTGGATATCGACGGCTCATGGCTCACGCGGGCTAGCCAGCGCGCCGCTATGCGCCGAGGTGATTGCTTCAAGAATGTGCGATGAACCGATGCCGCTGGAAGCGCCGCTGATCGATCACTTGCACCCAGGGCGGCGCATTATTAGCGCGATTATTCGCACTCAGTAGTCGCCCTCTTCTTCGTCGTCGGCTATGTCACGGCCAAACGAGCGCCACCGTGCTAGGGTCATGACCTCGGTCATCTCCAGCTCAAGGTCATGGGCGATGATCAGTTCGTTACGCTCAAGCTGCTTTTTGAGCTCGGCTACCCAGCCATGCATGCCCTCGCCCGTGGTATCGGTCGTGTCGTAACCCTGGCGGGTCACAAACGCCTCAAGCAGCGCATCGAGAGTTTCCGGTGGCAGCATTCTTGCGGGCACTTCAATAAAACGGCTCATTAACTCTGCTCCCACTCTGCCAAACGTTCCATAAAGGTCGCTTCATCGATCACTTCTACACCCATCTGCTCGGCTTTGGTTAGCTTACTGCCTGCAGCTTCGCCAGCGACGAGACAGGTAGTCTTCTTCGACACGCTGCCCGCTACCTTCGCCCCTAATGCCTGCAAGCGCGCCTTGCCCTCATCGCGGGTCATACTCTCAAGAGACCCCGTCAATACCCAGGTCTGGCCTTCCAGCGGCGTTGGGCCTTGGGTGACGGCTGCTTCCTGCCAGGTAACACCGGCATCAATCAGTGCGGCGATGGTTTCCTGGTTGTGCGGCTGGCGGAAAAAAGTGTGCACGTGGGCAGCGACAATCGGGCCAACATCGTTGACTGCTTCCAGCGCTTCCAGTTCCGCCGTTTGGACGGTTTCAAGCGTGCCAAAGTGATTAGCCAGGTTGGCCGCTGTGGCTTCGCCTACTTCACGAATCCCCAGCGCGTAAATAAACCGAGCCAGGGTGGTCGATTTGGCTTTTTCAAGCGAGTTGACCAAATTATTGGCTGACTTCTCGCCCATGCGCGGCAAGCTTTTTAGCTGCTCAACAGTTAAATGAAACAGGTCCGCCGGGGTTTTGACCCAACCCAAGTCGACCAGTTGCACAATCAGTTTCTCGCCCAGGCCGTCGATATCCAGCGCCTTACGGCTGGCGAAGTGCTTTAACGCCTCTTTACGTTGGGCGGCGCAGTAGAGGCCGCCGGAACAGCGCGCCACCGCTTCGCCGTCAACGCGCTCGATATCCGAACCACATACCGGGCAGTGTTCAGGAAAAACAATGGCCCTGGCATCTGCAGGCCGCTGCTCAACATGCACTCTGACTACCTGAGGGATAACATCGCCAGCTCGGCGGATGGAGACCGTATCACCGATCATCACGTCCAGGCGGGTAATCTCATCGGCATTGTGCAGCGTGGCATTGGACACCGTCACGCCTGCCACAGTGACCGGTTCAAGCCGCGCCACCGGCGTGATTGCCCCGGTACGGCCAACCTGGAACTCGACATCGTTAAGCGTGGTGACCTCTTCCTGAGCAGGATACTTAAACGCCACCGCCCAACGTGGCGCGCGGGCGACAAAGCCCAGCTCACGCTGGTAGCGCAGGTCATTCACCTTGATCACCACGCCGTCGATATCAAAGCCAAGCGCATCACGTTTTTCGCCCAACTGCTCGCAGTAGTCAGCGACAGCTTGCGGGCCTTTGACGACTTTCAGCTCTGCACTGACGCGAAACCCTAACGTAGATAATCGCGCCATTAATTCGCTGTGGGTGGTATCGCCTAAATCAGGTTCCAGGCGGGCGGCCTGATAGGCGTGAAACTCCAGCGGACGTTTCGCGGTAATACGCGGGTCGAGCTGGCGAAGGCTGCCTGCCGCCGCATTGCGTGGATTAGCAAATACCTTGCTGCCCTCTTCCCTAGCGCGCTCATTCAATGCCTCAAACCCGGCATGACGCATAATCACTTCACCACGCACTTCCAGCAGCTCGGGTACGTTTTTGCCCATCAGCTTCAACGGCACCGAACGCAAAGTGCGCAGGTTAGAGGTGATACCTTCACCGGTACGCCCATCGCCCCGGGTGGCGCCGCTCACCAGCATGCCCTGCTCAAAAACCAGCGACACCGCCGCACCGTCCAGCTTAGGCTCGCAGGTAAACTCAACCTCGTCCGCACTGCACTCCAGCCGTTCTGCCACCCGCTCGGCAAAAGCATGGATATCTTCGCGGCTAAAGGCATTATCCAACGACAGCATAGGGATTGCGTGCGCCACTGATGGAAAGCCATCGGCGGGGGCGGCGCCTACGCGCTGGGTGGGTGAATCACTGGTGATCAGTTCTGGATGGCTGGCTTCCAATTGCTGTAAACGTTGCAGCTGACGGTCGTAGTCGGCATCGGTAAGGGTAGGATCATCCAGCACGTAATAGCGGTAGTTTGCCTCATCCAGGGCGGCCCGCAGCTGGGTAATCTCTTCCAACGGTTGAGAATCAGACTTGCTCATTAGAATGGGTTCCAGTACTCGGCAGCGACAACGCAAAACCTAAGCAATTTAAAAATTGAACGAACGTGAAAACTGAGCGACTGTAAAATTAGCGCTTATTGAACAAAAACACCCGCCTTCTGGCAAGAAGGCGGGTGTTGAACAGCCGATGTGATTTAGCGGACTTGCATATGCCGATGCAGGCGATGGCGACGCTCAAATTCACGCACCCGCTGACGGGCAAACTCGATCGTTTGTGCGGTCATCACACTGCGGTTTTCATCCTTCAGTTCGCCGCCCATATGACGCACCACAACCATGGCAGTTTCAACCATCGCCTCGAACGCGGCAGCGCTATCAAGTGCACCCGGCAGTGGCATCAGTAAGGTGATGCCTGGCGTCATAAACTCGCCCATCTCTTCAATGGGGAAGGTGCCCGGCTTAACCACATTGACCATGGAGAACTGCAGTTCGCTGTCATCACTTTCTGTTTCAAAGCGGTGGAAAATGCCCATTTCACGGCTATAGCGCAAGCCACACACCATCATGAGTTCCAGCAGCTTGCTACCGTCAAAACCTTCTGGGTCACGGGAGAGAACGCTGATAACAACCACTTCTTCAGCGCTGGAAAGTGTCTCTTTGGCGTGTTCGCCGCTCACATCGTGACGCAGGGCTTTTTCTAATGTGGGATGAATGCGGACGCTATCATTCCCCACGCGCTCATCAGCAGCGCGATCATCATAAGCAGCATCGCTGGCATAATCGATGCTTTCGTCAAAGTCAGCAGAGTAGCCCTCTTCGTAAAGGGGCTCTTCATACCGAGACGCTTCACGAGCTTGATCATCCGCTCGCTGCTGGGCAGCCAGTCTATCCGCGGCCGCTGCATTGGCTGCTGCCTCTTCACGTGCCTGCGCCTGCTCTTGGGCTACGCGAGCACGCTCAGCATCGGCGGCTTCTTTCGCTTCACGCCGCTGTTCCGCTTCCACTGCTTTACGTTCTGCTTTCTGCTTGGCCAGCTCCTTATCTCGCAGCGCTTTCTCAGCCTTTTTGCGCTGCTTCTCTTTACGACGCTCAATCAACCGGCGCTTCAATGAGCGGCCCATACCTTCAAAGTCGACTAACCGGTACTCATCCACTTCGTCATCGTCGAGCTCGTCGTGCTCACCGGCTGTATCGGAGCGCAACTGACGACGTTTAGGAGAATGATCATTAGCTTGTTTTGCAAATACGGCATCTTCTGGCTCAGCACGCAGTACCGGTTCAGCGTCATAATCAGGCTGAACAGAGGCTTCCGTCTCTGTTTCGCTTGCACGAATAGACATGTCGTCAGTGGAAGCCGCTGCCTCACGGGTCGTTGCGTCTTCTTTGATAGCGGCCTGTCGAGCAGGCTCAGTTGCTTCAGCGTTCGCGTTAGAAGCGGTTGCGTTAGCCATTGCAGCAGAATCAGCGGCCGCCGTTGGCTCGGCTTCGTGTTGCGATACGGCCTCTCTGTCCTGAGGAACTTCAGCAGCCTTTAAGGTACTGGCCTTTGAAGTGCTGTTCATTGAAGTGCTTGCCATAGAAATACTGGGTTCAAGGCGCTCATGCTCAGTCGGCATGGAGGGTGAAGTCGTCGCAGTATTTGCTTTAGCGACGGCTGGGCGCTCCGTTTTTTCTGCTGCTATTGATTGGGAATTAGCGATGGATTCCGCTTTTGCAGCTTTGCGCTTGGCTGCTTTAGCTGACGCCGAACGCCTAAACTCAGAAAGCACTCTGGAAGGGCCAGGATGCTCTTGACGCTCTAACTTTGGTTTATTACCTAAGCCACTATAGTCAGCGGGCTTAACGACTCGTGCACCGCCATTGGGTAGCTCCCAATTGATCTCTGCGGCTTTAGCAGCTTCATCGGGATCATCTTCTAGCTGACTAGCTGAAAGATCCTTTTCCGCCTGATCCAAACGGGGTACACGACGCTGACGTTGAAGCCTTCGCACACCGTCTATAACGATGAGCGATACCAACGCCAGCCCTAAAATGATTAGCCACTCTCTTAGTTCCATGTCGAACATTCCATGGTCATCTTGCCGGTTGCTAAGGCACCATGCCTAAATATGGGTAACTGCTATTTAATAAGTACTTGCCACCAAGCATAGCGCGATTGCTATGAAAAGGGCCAATTTTTGCTGATAATTACGCTATTTTCACGCTTTTGACACTGTTATTGAAGCCGGTTAAGGCAAAAGTCCGACCTTAACTTCAGCCGAAAGTGCCATGAGCCTTTGATTTAATCGTTATACATAGCTTTATAAAGGAACCTCGAAAGCTAGAAAAGCCATTTTGACAGCTGGGAAGTGCATAACCGTTTCAGCCTTTTGCTTACTAACGTGCTAATTATCCCCTTTGCCAATATCCATTTATAAGCTGCTTAACGCTCTAATACCAAACATTAATAGAGGTAATATAGTTAACTTGAGCGCGTTAGGACATTTTTTTGCGTATTTGCTTAATATTTATCACTCCATGATTAACAAACTGCTGTTTATAGTTACAGTCTCTTCCAAAATTCTTCTACTGCGCACGGATGGGGCGGCCGGTTATGTTAGATGTAGATGCACCTTAATATCCCAACGCTCATCAAGTACACGCACTAAACGGCCATCGTTAATTTCTTGCTCAGCAAGACTTTTGAAGACTAAGGGCGAAGGCGGTTAATCGACCAGCGCTGCCGCTTCTTCAATACCCACCGAGACTAACCGCGATACGCCGGGCTCTTGCATGGTCACCCCCATCAAGCGCTCGGCGGCTTCCATGGCAATTTTATTGTGAGTGATATAGATAAACTGCACGTTCTCGGACATCTCTTTCACTAGCCGGGCGTAACGGCCCACGTTAGCGTCATCCAGCGGCGCATCTACTTCGTCCAGCATACAGAAAGGCGCAGGGTTGAGCTGAAAGATTGCGAATACCAACGACAGTGCAGTAAGCGCTTTTTCACCGCCCGATAACAGATGAATGGTGCTGTTCTTCTTACCCGGTGGGCGGGCCATAATCGCCACGCCGGTTTCCAACAGATCATCGCCGGTTAACGTTAACCATGCGGCACCGCCGCCGAATACACGGGGGAACAGCGCCTGCAACCCGGCATTGACCTGATCAAAGGTCTCGCGGAAGCGCACCCGGGTTTCTTGGTCAATACGCTTAATCGCCCGTTCGAGGGTTTCCAGCGCTTCGGTCAGTTCGGCGTGCTGCGCTTCCAGATAATTTCGCCGCTCGGCCTGTTGATCATACTCCTCAATGGCGGCGAGGTTGATCGCCCCCAAGCGGCGAATTTTGTCCGTGGTGCTCTCCAGGCGCTCCTGCCAACGGGTTTCCGTCGCTTCCTGGGGCAACTGTTCGGCGAGGGTCTCGACGTTATGGCCAAGCTCAGTTAGCTGCTCATCCTGGGTGGCGGCTTTAAGTGCCAGCGCCTGCACGTCCATACGCCGCTGCTGGAGCTGCTCGCGACTCTGCTCCAGGTTACGTTCATGCTGCTGGCGGGCAAGTTCGTCATTACGCAGTTGCTCAGCCAGTGCCTGGGCCTGCTGACGAGTCGCGTTTAAGCGCCCCTCCTGCTGCTCACGCTGATGAAGCAGCTCTTCAAGCTCTTCCCCCGCCAGCTCGTCGGGCTCGACCAACATCTCCCGCGACTCTTCAAGCTCGGCAATACGCAGCGAGAGGCGCTCCTCAGAATCGCTTGAGCGCGCTTGCTGAGAGCGCAGGCTATCCCGCTCAGCGCTTAAGCGTTCACGCTCAAGTGCCAACGCCTGCTGCTGCGCTTTGAGCGGCGCATGCTGCTGAGTCAGTTGATCACGCGCCTCACGCTGCCGGTTGCGCTGCTCGGCACTAGTTTCCCGGGATTCGGCAGTGCTCTCCAGCTGCTCCATTGCTACATGCCAGCGGGCACGCTGCTCATCAAGAGTAAGCGCTAACTCTGCTTCATCCTCTTGTAGCTGGGCAAGCTCTTCATCGAGCTCCGTTGCACGACCTTCAAGGTGTTCCAAGCGCTGGGCCAAACTACGCTCTTTCACCGCCAACTGCTGCAGGGTGGTGGCGTGAGCACGCTCCTGTTCGGCCTGCTGCTCCCGAGCCTGCTCCAGCGCTTCAATCGTCTCACTGGCCGCCTCACACTGCTCCTCTGCCAGCGCCAAGGCCTCTTCTTCACTTTCGCGCTGAGCGGAAAGCTCGTCGTAGCGGCGGCGGGTCAATAGAAGCCCGTCGATGCCTTCACCGTTGGCCTGCTGATGCAGCCAGCCACGGCCCAACCAAACCCCATCCTGGCTCACCACGCTTTCGCCGGGGGCCAAATGCGCTACCTGCGCCTCTGCCTCATCGGCCGTTTGCGTATAGTGAATGCTTGCTAACCACTCGCCCAGCGCGCCTGCGCCTTTGACTAAACTGTCTAATCGCTGATCCGAGGTTGAGGGAGCTGGCGAGGTTTGATCGATCAAACGCCAATCGGTGGCTAAAGCCTCGGGCAAGGCCGCCAACTGATGGCGAGTGACTAAACGTGCATTGAGCCACGGCGCAAGCAACCAGGAAGTAAGCGCTTCCCAACCTGGTGCCACTTGTAATACCTCGCCCAGCTGGGGAGCCTCTGCCAAACCATGCGCTTCCAGGGTTGTGCCTATCGCAGGGTCGTGATCCACCAGTGCCGCATCAATCAACGCTTGCAGCGAGGCCAGCTCCCCCTGACGCTGGCTCAGTTCAGCGCGTTGATGATCGCGCGTTTGAGTCGCCTGCTGGTAGGCCGCCTTGGCATCGCCGTAGCGCTGCTGCCATTGATCCCGCTGGGCTTGAAAGCCTTCCGCCTGCTGCTGGGCATCCGCTAACTGCTCTTCGCATACGGCATGCTCTTCGCGTAGCCCTGTGAGGTCGGCGACCTCACTGCGCTGCTGGCGGCGGCGCTGATTTTCGGCTTGCAGCCGCTGAATGCGCTGCTCCAGGTCGCGCAGTTGATCCTGGCTACGATCAGCGTCGCGGCTGGCATCCCGCCAGCGGGTTTCGGCATCGGCCCACTGCTGTTCAGCGGCTTCCAGGGCGGGGGATGCGTCGGCGAGCGCTTGTTCAAGGCTTTCGAGCTGCTCTTCTAAGGCTTCGTGCTCGGGAAGCAGATCGTCAAAGCGCTCATCAATGGCGGCGAGACGAGTCTGGTCGCCTTCGCTAACCCGGCGCTGCTCGTCCAATTCGCGGCGAGCCGTGGCAATATCGTTAGCGAGTTGGGTTTCACGGCTGCGGCGGTGGGCCTGATCCTGTTCCAGACGGGCAATGCGCGTGGTGGTTTCAAAGAACTGCTGTTGGTGGCGGTCGAGCACTTCAGAGAGTTCGTCGTGCTGTTCGCGGGCTTGTTCCAAGCGAGTCTCGCACTGACGAACGCCGAAGACATCTTTTTCGACCGCGATTTCCAACTCACGAACGCGGCTCTCCTGGTGGGACTGCTCCGCCCGCAGGGTGCGGCCGCGCAGCAGCGCCAGCTCACCCTTGAGCCGATACTCCTGCTCCTTGAGATCTTGATAGCGTTTAGCCGCTTCGGCCTGACGTTTAAGGCGCTCTAACTGTTTATCCAGCTCTTCGCGAATATCGTCCAGACGCTCCAGGTTCTCCTGGGTGCGCCGCATGCGGTTTTCGGTTTCCCGGCGGCGCTCTTTGTACTTGGAGATACCCGCGGCCTCCTCAAGCGTCGAGCGCAGGTCGTCGGGGCGGGCTTCGATCAACCGTGAAATCATGCCTTGGCCGATGATGGCGTAGGAGCGCGGCCCCAGGCCGGTGCCCATAAACAGGTCGGCGATATCGCGCCGACGGCACTTTTGACCGTTGAAGAAGTAGTTGGATTGCCCATCCCGCGTTACCAAGCGCCTAACGACGATTTCGGCATACTGCGCATAAACGCCGCCCATACCGCCATCGCGGTTGTCGAACTTGAGCTCTATGGAGGCTTGGCTGATCGGCTTTCGGCCAGTGGAGCCGTTAAAAATGACGTCGGCCATGGACTCGCCGCGCAGGGTTTTGGCGGAGGACTCACCCATGACCCAGCGCACGGCGTCAATAATGTTGGATTTACCACAGCCGTTGGGGCCCACGATGGCAGTCATATTGCCATCGAAGGGTACCGTTACGGGATCCACAAACGACTTGAACCCGACTAAGCGAATCGACGTTAAGCGCATACTTAGGCAGCGTTCCCGTTGCGATTATTCAAAGACACGGTTAATCACCACCTCAGCGGCTTCATCATCTGAGATTGGCCCGACGCTGACGCTCTCAAGATCACCAAATAGATCCCCCGGCTGGGGCATGGCTTGACCAGAGGGCGAAACGCGCACCACTAAACGTGCCTGCCGTACCTGAGAGATTTGCGCTTGTGGCGACATGGCGACGCTATTATCTAAGACGACGGTCATGGGCAGTTCAGACACTTGTGCCTGTACCACGGCCAGCGGTGGCAGTTCACCTTCCAAATCACGCGCGGTAATGAACACCGTGTCATCGCCGTCAACGCGTTCAGCGAGGGCTTCATCCAGCGAGACCCGCACGCGAATGCCACTGCTCTCGGCGGTGGTTTGTTCAGGCTCGATACCCAGGCGCTCCTGAGCTACGCGAATGCCTTCGCGTAGTGAGGTAACCGTATTGGGATCTTCGATGTTGGCAATCGCCCGACGCCAGTGATCAATCGCCTGCTCGTAATCACCATTATCAAAGGCATTAACCCCTAGCAAACCCAACACGGTGGGTTGGCGCGGGTCTTGTGCCAGGGTTTCATCGACCAGGGCCTGCACTTCATCGGTGAGTTCGCGCTCGGCCATAAAGAAACGAATTTGCGCTAGTTGAGCAAGCAGCGGTGGAATGCGGCCCTCAATCTCAATCAAGCGTTCAAGCGCATCGACGGCCTGGGGCATCTGTCCGGTTTCGCGATAGACCGGAAACAGCGCGCTCCATACGTTTGGGTTATCCGGCTGACGCTCGGCCTGCTCTTCCATCCGCTCGATATACATTTCCAGCGAGCCTTCGGGGTCATTCTGTACTTCTTGCTGAACGGCGAGTAACACGAGGTCGCCCTCGGCGCCCTGCTGCTGATACCAAAGCACGCTGACTACCACCACAGCCACCATAACGATAGGCACCATAAGGCGCCCCGCCCCTGCTGGCTTGAGCGGCCGGCGCGCGCGCACGGCGGTGTCTTCCAGCAGGCTGCGCTCAAGCTCTAACCGATCTTCTTCAAAGCGCTCGGCGTCAATGTCGCCACGCTCTCGCGCCGCTTCTAATGACGTTAAACGACGCTTAAAAATCGCCACATTCTGCTCGGCAGAGGTGTCATTGGTTTCAAATGCGTGTTGTTGATCATGTAATCGACGCGCGTTTCTTAGCGGCGCTACCAGTAGCCACAGCGCGGGGAGCAGTAAAACGGCAATCGCAATCCAGAGCAGCGTCATGAAGACCTCTTACGGTTAATCAGCGCATCTATACGCTGGCGCTCTTCGGCGCTCAGCGCTTTAGCAGAGGCATTTCGGCGGGCACGAATCATTAACACAACCACCAGTGCGCCTAGCAGCACCAACGCAATAGGTAGCCCCCAAAGCAGATAGGTGCGACTCTCTAAACGCGGGTTATAGAGAATATATTCGCCAAACCGCTGGACCATATGATTGACGATTTCGATGTCCGACTGCCCCTCTTGCAGCAGTTGATAAACCCGCTCACGCATGTCCCCCGAGATAGGGGCATCGGAATCGTTTATGGCCTGATTTTCACACAGCGGGCAACGCATGGAGGCGGTTAAATCGTGATAGCGTTTTTCCATGACCGGGTCGTCAAATTCGCGCAGTTCGATCCCCCCCGCTGCTGCACCAAACGCTATGACCAGCAGTAGTAGCGCTGCCATGGTTCGCATTAGCGCCATTTTTCCACCTCCGGCAGGATTCGTTCGCGGACGTCTTGCGGCGATACATAGCCCTTATGGTGATAGCGAATAACGCCGTCGGCATCGACCAGAAAGGTTTCCGGCGCGCCGTAAACGCCAAGGTCAAAACCCAGCTCGCCTTCTGGATCAAAAATATTCACTTCAAACGGATCGCCAAATTCGCTGAGAAACTCCATGCCTTTCTCGCGGGTATCGCGGTAGTTAACCCCAACCATCCGAATGTCCTGGTCGGCCAGCTCCAGCAGTTGGGGCATCTCCTGCTTGCACGCGGGGCACCACTCACCCCATACGTTAACCAGAGTGACGTCGCCCTGAAGTAGCGATTGATCCACGCGCCGATTTTCATCGCGCAGCGTGGTGGCTTCAAAGGCCGGGAACTCTCGCGCCATCAGCGCGGAATCGCGCTGGGAAGGATCCAGCGACAGGCCCTGGAAAAAGAACAGCGCCAAGCCTAAAAAGCAAACCGGCAGCAGTAATAGCAGTAACCGACGCTTCATACAGTGGCCTCCTGCGATGAATCGGCTTTAGTGGCGGCCTGGGGCATTTCACGAGTGACCGTCGCGCGGCGGTAGCGCTTATCGAGCACCGCCAGTACACCGCCAAATGCCATTAACAGGGCGCCCAGCCATAGCCAGCGCACAAACGGTTTGTATTGGACACGCATCGCCCAACTGCCGTCACCAAGGTCTTCGCCCATGGCCACATACAGGTCACGGAATAGCCCCGGCCGCAGAGCCACCTGGGTCATCGGCATACCGGTCGCGAGATAAAGGCGTTTTTCAGGACGCATGGTGAAACTGCTACCGGTGTCGCCACGCTGTACCTGAAGGATCGTGGTGTCTGCCAAAAAGTTTGGCCCGCGACGCTCGGCTAACTCCGTCATGGTGAACTGATAACCCGCCACTTCGACCGTGGTACCCGGCGACATGCGCACGTTACGCTCAATGTTGTAGTTGGAAACCACCGCAACACCCACAATCGTGACCGCCACACCAATGTGCCCTAACACCATGCCCCAGTAAGAGAGTGAGAGTTTGCGTAACCCGGCGATAAACGAGCTGGCATGACGAGTTTTATCGAATACATCGCGCACCATCGGCAGCACAATCCATAGCGCAGAGACGATCCCCAGGGAGACAAACAGGTTCCACTCACCGCGATACAGCAGCGGCATCAGTATGCCCAACACCAGCGCAGCAACGCCCGCCAACCAAAGCTTACGGACTAGGTCACGCACCGCCATGCCTTTCCAGCGCGTTACCGAGCCTAGTCCCATAAAGATACACATCACCACGGTGAGCGGTACAAACAGCGCATTGAAGTAGGGCGGGCCCACGCTGATTTTACCCAGCCCCAGGGAGTCAAGAATCAGCGGATAGACGGTGCCGAGCAATACGGTGACCGTCATGATGACCAGGAAGATATTATTGACCAGCAGCAGCGCATCCCGGGAGAGCCAGTTAAAGCCCACTTTATGGCTAACTCGTGGGGCTCGAAGTGCGAACACCAGCAGCGAGAGCGTTACCGTAATCGCCAGCAACATCAGGATAAAGAAGCCACGGGCCGGGTCGTTGGCAAACGCATGTACCGAGGTGAGCACGCCGGAGCGCACCAGGAAGGTTCCCATCAGCGATAGCGAAAAGGTCGAGATCGCCAATAGCACGGTCCAGCTCTTAAACGAGCCGCGCTTTTCGGTCACCGCCAGCGAGTGCACTAGCGCAGTTCCCGTCAACCAGGGCAGCAGCGACGCGTTTTCGACCGGGTCCCAGAACCACCAGCCGCCCCAGCCAAGCTCGTAATAGGCCCACCAACTGCCCAGGGCGATCCCCACGGTCAAAAACGCCCAGGCCAGATTCGTCCAGGGGCGTGCCCAGCGCGTCCAGGCGGCGTCTAGGCGCCCTCCCATGAGAGCGGCAATCGCAAAGGCAAAGACCACGGAAAAACCCACATAGCCCATGTAAAGCATCGGTGGATGCACCACTAGCCCGAAGTCTTGTAGCAGCGGGTTGAGGTCAGCGCCGTCTTGAGGCATGTCGGGGAGCAAGCGCTCAAATGGATTAGAGGTAATCAGGATGAACAGTAAGAAACCGACACACACCATGCCCATAACGCCCATCACCCGAGCGACCATATCCCGCGGCAGCGTGCCGGTGAACAGGCTGGCTGCAAACCCCCAGCCTGCCAGCATCAGGCTCCATAGCAGGACAGAGCCCTCATGGTTGCCCCACACCGCGCTGAATTTGTAGTACCACGGCAACAGCGAATTGGAGTTATTCGCTACGTTTGCCACGCTAAAGTCATCCAGCATATAGCTCGTGGTCAAACAGGCGTAGGCAATGGCAATGAACAGAAACTGTCCGGCCGCCATGGGCTGACCATACGCCATCCACAGTGGGCGCCGGGTCGCTGCACCGGCCAGGGGCATCACTGCCTGCACCATCGCCATCAACAGCGCGATGATGAGGGCGAAGTGGCCAATTTCAGGAATCATTTTAATCAGCATGTGCGCTCCGAATTAGCACTGGCGGTAGGGCAAGTCGGTTAAACGATGGGGGTTAATACTCGCTTGCTTGGGGGACGCCCTCTTCATCAAGCCGCTTACCCACTTCGGCAGCCTTGGCCTGATAATCAGCCGGCGAATAGCCCGCCTCTTCAAGTGCCTGCGCTACTTCAGGCGGCATGTAGTTTTCATCGTGACGCGCCAGCACTTTATCGGCATACAAACGGCCATCGGCTTGAAGCTCCCCGACCACCACTACACCTTGGCCTTCGCGGAACAGATCGGGAAGGATGCCGCTGTAGTACACCTCTAGGTCATCGACGTAATCGGTCACGGTAAACTCTACGTCCAGGCTATCGGGATCACGGGACACCGAGCCCTCTTTCACCATGCCACCCGCGCGAATCTGACGTTCCATTGGCGCATCGCCCTGAGCGATCTGCACCGGGCTAAAAAACAGATTAATGTTGGCACGTAGCGCATACAGCGTTAGCCCGACAGCAATCGCGGTTAACGACACCAAACCCAAAATGACGAAGAGTTTCTGTTTACGTTTAGGGGTCATTGGGCGTTCCCTCTCAAGCTATTTGCGCGCCGTGCCCGACGCTTTATGCCATTCAATAACTGACGCTGTTCAACGCGCGCATGCCAAACGGTAGCAATCAGCAGTAGCGCCGTTACCCCCCAGGCAGACCATACGTAAGGCGCATGGCCACCCATGGCGAGAAATTCGGAAAATGAGGCAAATGCCATTAGCGCGTCTCCTCTGCCTGTGCATTCACTACCCGGCCGTTAACGAGATCCTGTACCCAGCTCTTGTTCGACTCTCGGCGTAGGATCTCGCTGCGCGTGCGCATCAGCGTCAAGGCAATAAAAAAGCTGTAGAAACCCAGCACCATAATGACCAGCGGCAGCCACATTTCGGTGGGCATCGTCGGGCGCGAGGTTAACGTAAACGAGGCTGGCTGGTGCAGGGTGTACCACCAATCCACCGAGTATTTGATGATAGGAATGTTGATGACGCCCACCATGGCCAGCACAGAGGCTGCCCGTGAGGCACTATCGCGGCTAGTAAACGCACCGCGCAGGGCAATCACGCCTAAATAGAGAAAGAGCAGGATCAGCATCGACGTCAGACGCGCATCCCACATCCACCAGGTACCCCAGGTCGGCACACCCCATACGGCGCCAGAAAATAGCGCAACAAAGGTCATCGCGGCACCAAGTGGTGCCATCACCGCCGCCGCCATATCAGCCACTTTAATTTTCCAGACCATAAATACCAGCCCGGACACTGCCATGGAGACAAAAATCGATTGTGCTAAAAAAGCCGCGGGCACGTGAACATAAATGATCCGGAAACTGTTGCCCTGCTGATAATCCGCAGGCGCAAACGCCAGCCCCCACAGCGAGCCAGTGACCAGCAACAGCGCCGCTGCAGCCCAAAACCAGGGCTGTAATTTGGCGCTAATGCCATAGAACCACTTGGGTGATCCCAGTTTGTGTATAAAGGCCCACATAGCGTGTCCTGTCCTTAACCGTTAATACTGATACGCAGCGATGCGGCAATCGCCCACGGCGCTAACATAAGTGAGGCGGCCAGCAGCGCGCCTAAAATCGCCAAGTGCGCAGAGACACCGTCGCCCAAAATAGCCGCCTGGACCGCGCCTGCGCCAAAAATGAGCACAGGAATATACAGCGGCAGCACTAGCAGCGAGAGCAGTACGCCGCCCCGCGCCAAGCCGACGGTTAACGCCGCACCAATGGCACCAATCAGGCTCAAGCTTGCCGTACCCAACGCCAGCGACAGCGCCAGCACTGCGTAACTACCCGCAGGCAGTGCGAGCATAATGCCCAGCAGTGGCGCCATCAGTGCCAACGGCAGCCCGGTCAGCAGCCAATGCACGGCCACTTTGGCCACGCTTAATGCCGCCAGCGGCTGGGGGGCGAGCAGCAGCTGTTCGAGACTGCCATCGTCATAGTCGCTACGAAACAGGCTGTCTAACGACAGCAGTGCGGCTAATAGCGCCGCCACCCATAGTAGCCCCGGTGCAATTATCGCCAACAGCTCAGGATCCGGTGAAATAGCGATCGGAAACAGAGTGATCACCAGGGCAAAAAACACCAGTGGATTGAGCACTTCACCGCGACGTCTCAGCAGCAGCGTCAAATCACGCACCAACGTGGCCTTCACCGCGACCATCAGCCCGCCCTGGTGCTCAAGCAGTGGCACTGAAGGGGCATCCATGGCGGAGTCTGATCCGTGTAGAGAGCTATCTGAAGAGCTGTTCAACCCTGTTTCCTGCAATCCGGTCTCCTTCTACCCCAGCGCTATGCGCCTTAACAGCGATGACGCGGCTAGCTCGTGGTGTGTCGTTACTAGCACGCAGCCGCCCGCTTGAGCATGCCTGATCAGTTGCCTTTCAAGAGCTGCAACGCCGTGGCGATCAATGGCGGTGAAGGGTTCGTCTAGCACCCACAGTGCGCGGGGGGTCAGCGTCAATCGCGCCAGCGCCACACGGCGCTGCTGGCCTGCCGAGAGTTGACCGGCGGGCACGTCTTCAAAGCCTGCCAGGCCAACTTGTTCAAGGGCATCCAGGCGCTGCTCCTCGCCCTCTTGTGCCCCACTGCCCTGCCCTCCAGTGCTCTCGCCACTCAGCGCCTGATACCACGCTAAATTCTCTAACGGAGAGAGCCCCGACTTGATGCCTGGGGCATGTCCTAAATAGAGCAAATTAGCGAGAAAATGTTCACGGACACTCTGCATCGCAGCGCCATTCCAGAACAGCTCGCCTTCATAGTCGCTCAGTTGCCCGGAGAGAATTTTAAGCAGGCTTGTTTTACCACTGCCATTAGGCCCTTCAATTCGCACGATTTCACCGCTGCGAATATCGAGATCCAGCCCCTTAAACAGTGAGCGTTCATCACGTTCGCAGGACAGCTGTCGGGCTTGTAGACACAGGCTCAAGAGTCTCTCCAGGCACATTGATTTCGCGTCGAACTCTACACGGAAAGCCCGTTTCTCGCCACTCACTCTATGCGGCGCTGGGTCGCAGCATGACCTCAATCAATGTGGCGTAAGACCAATTACTGCTAGCACTGTATGCAAAAACAGGTCTATACTGAAAACAACTGTATGAAAGAACATGCAATGGAGTTTTCTCAATGACTATATCGATGGCAGCACCTACCGTTAAGCCTAATCACTTACACTCGGTCCCGCGTACCTATGCGCCAACGCCTAGCATTACCCGTCGCAATACCTATGCGCTTAAAGTGCGTGGTAACGCAATGCGTGATTGCAACTTGTTCGATGGCGATGTCATTATTATTTGGCGTTATCAGCATGATGCCCAAACAGAAACCGCCGTTGCCGAAATCAACCAGCAAAAAATCGTCTTGAAGCAGCTCTCGATCAGCCGCTTTGGCGTAGAGCTATGGCCTGAGGATACGTTGCAGCCAGCGCTACTTTTGCATAACCGTGATATTCAGGTGCTCGGTATGGTGATGGGTGTTGAATCTCATCCAAGGACTGGCCTGCAAAACAAGCCTACTATCACGGAGCATTAATGCGCTACCGGGTGCCGGAACTCCCCCTTTCGTCTTGGCAGACGACTGACATCGAAGTCGAAAAGAGTCACTTTATTACCTGGACCTGCCACGCCTCAGACATCGATGCATTCACTCGCATGCTGGTGGCGGCTAAAGCCGAGCATCCCAATGCGAGCCATCACTGCACTGCCTATATTGCTGGCCCACCCGGCGAGCAAAATTTGATTGGCTTCTCTGATGATGGCGAACCTGGCGGCACCGCTGGACGCCCCATGTATCAAGTCCTGCAGGGCAGCCAATTAGGTCAAATTGGTTGCGTGGTGATCCGCTATTTTGGCGGGACAAAGCTAGGCACCGGCGGCTTGGCCCGCGCTTACGCCCAGGCGGTTAGCCATGCTTTGGAGACACTACCTACCCGGGAAGTGGTCGAGCGCGACCTTTATACCCTGCGGCTCGGTTTTGCCAACGAAGCGATTGCCCGCGCCTGGTGCGAAGAGCAGGCTATCCCCATTGAGCAAGCAGATTATGATGGCGACGGTGTTCGTCTGACCATTGGTTGGCCACGGGACAACCCACTTGACCTTTCCCCGCTAGAAAACCGCTTGAAAAGCGCTATCGATATTCTCACTCACTAGATAGCCCATCGAAATAGTCCATCGCAATAGCCCATAAAAAAACGCGACATACTGAACCTGTCAGTACGCCACGCTCGTCTTCTCACTCTTTCAGCATTACCCCAGGTATTTAATCATCACCCCGGCCGCAACCGCCGACCCAATAACCCCTGCCACATTGGGCCCCATGGCGTGCATTAACAGGAAGTTATGCGGGTTAGACTCCAGCCCTACCTTGTTGGCCACCCGTGCCGCCATCGGTACGGCAGAAACACCGGCAGCACCAATTAAGGGGTTGATGGGCATTTTGCTCACCAGGTTCATCAGCTTGGCCATTAACACCCCAGCGGCCGTGCCGATCCCAAAGGCGACAATCCCCAGCCCGAGAATGCCTAACGTTTCAAACGTCAGGAAGCTATCGGCCATTAATTTGGAGCCGACGGACAACCCCAGAATAATGGTCACAATATTGATCAGGGAGTTCTGCGCAGTATCCGATAAACGCTCGACCACACCGCACTCGCGCATCAAGTTACCGAAGCAGAACATGCCGAGTAGCGGGGCAGCATCGGGTAGAAACAGCGCGACCAGAATCAACAGCATCAGTGGGAAGACCACTTTTTCCAGCTTGGAGACCGGCCGCAGCTGAGTCATCTTAATTTGCCGCTCTTTCTCGGTAGTCAGCAGACGCATGATCGGCGGCTGAATCAGCGGCACCAACGCCATATAAGCGTAGGCGGCCACGGCAATCGCCCCCAATAGTTCAGGTGCCAGCACGCTAGAAACGTAAATAGACGTTGGGCCGTCAGCGCCACCAATAATACCAATGGCGGCTGCCTGATTAAGCGAGAAGTCCATCACGCCCATCGAGGTAAGCACCACAGCGCCAAACAGCGTGGCAAAGATCCCAAACTGGGCAGCCGCACCTAAAAACAGCGTGCGCGGGTTCGCCAGCAACGGGCCAAAATCGGTCATTGCCCCAACGCCCATAAAGATAATCAGCGGGGCGATACCCGAGCCGATTGCGACTTTATAGAAGTTATAAAGCATGCCGTCGCTGTAGCCAACGCCCACGGCGATGTCTCGCGCAGCACGCAGTTGGTCGGGTGCGACGCCATCGTGTGCCATCATTTGCAGCGACTCCCGCCAAGCTTCAGCGTTCGCCAGTGGGTCAAGGGACGCACCCAGCGCTGCCGCCATTTGCTGTAGCACCGCCGGCTTGGCCACCTCAATCGCTTGGTCGAGCGCAGAAATGGCTAGCCCGGCTTCAGGGATATTGGCCAGAATGCCACCAAAGCCAATCGGCACCAGCAGCAACGGCTCAAACTTCTTATAAATGGCAAGGTAGAGCAGCAATAGACCCACCAGAATCATGACCGCCTGACCAAGCTCAAGGTTATAGAGCCCGGACCCTTCCCATAACGTGACTAATTTATCCATTACTGGGCCCTTAGAGCTCGATCAACGTATCGCCTACGGCTACGCTGTCGCCCTCGCTGACGTTGACCTTAGACACTGTGCCTGCGCTGCTGGCTCGCACTTCGGTTTCCATTTTCATCGCTTCAAGAATGATGACTACATCACCTTCAGCAACTTGCTCACCGGGACGAACGTTCACCTTAAAGATATTACCCGCCAGTGGTGCATCAATGGTTTCACCACTGGGTGCAGGCGCTTCCTCTTTGGGTGCGCTAGTACTACTGGCTGCCGTTTGCTCTTGCACCTCACCCAACTCACCGCCTTCGGAAACCTCCACCACGAAGGATTTGCCGTTGAGTTTCACGGTGTAGGTTTCGGGTCCGCTGCTCGTGGCGGGCGCTTTGATGTCTATGTTGGCGGGTGTCTTTTCAGCGCTTGCTTCAGCTACCTGGGGAGCGGGCTCAAAGGCATCGGGATTATCGCGGTTCTTGAGGAACTTCAAACCAATCTGCGGAAACAGCGCGTAGGTCAGCACGTCATCCACTTCGCGCTCACCTTCGGCCAAACGAATATCTTCAGCGCTGGCCTTCTCTTTCAACTCGGCAGCCAACCGATCCATTTCCGGTGAGAGATTGTCCGCCGGGCGACAGGTAATCGGCTCGCTGCCTTCCAACACGCGCTTTTGCAATTCGGCGTTAAATGGTGCGGGCGCCGCGCCGTATTCACCTTTGAGCAGCGCTTGAACTTCTTTAGAAATAGACTTGTAACGCTCGCCCATCATCACGTTCATGACGGCCTGCGTGCCGACAATTTGCGAGGTCGGCGTCACCAGCGGAATAAAGCCCAGATCTTCGCGCACGCGAGGAATTTCATTCAGCACATCGTCAAGCTTATCGCCTGCACCCTGCTCTTTGAGCTGGCCTTCCATATTGGTCAGCATGCCGCCCGGCACCTGAGCAATCAGAATGCGTGAATCAATACCGCGCAGCGAGCCTTCAAAGGCGGCGTACTTCTTGCGCACTTCGCGGAAGTAACCGGCAATATCTTCCAGCAGCTCAAGATCCAACCCGGTATCGCGTCCGGTGTCTTTGAGCATCGCCACGACAGATTCGGTCGGGCTGTGACCGTAGGTCATCGACATGGAAGAGATTGAGGTATCAACGTTATCAATGCCCGCCTCCACCGCTTTCAAAATGGTGGAGGTGGAAAGGCCGGTGGTCGCGTGACAGTGCAAATGCACTGGAATCGACAGCTCTTTCTTGAGCCGCGTCACCAAGTCGAACGCCGTGTAGGGTGTCAGCAGCCCCGCCATATCCTTGATAGCCAATGAATCCGCACCCAAACCGGCAATGGTCTTGGCGAGATCAACCCAGCTATCCAGGGTATGTACCGGGCTCACGGTATAAGAGATGGTGCCTTGGGCATGGCCTTCTACGTTACGCACCGCCTGAATGGCGCGCTCCAAATTACGCGGATCATTCATGGCATCAAAGACCCGGAAGACATCAACACCGTTGGTTTTCGCCCGCTCGACAAATTTATCGACAACGTCATCGGCGTAGTGGCGGTAGCCCAGCAGGTTTTGACCACGTAGCAACATCGCTTGGGGCGTATTGGGCATGGCCTCTTTCAGGGCACGAATACGCTCCCACGGGTCTTCACCCAAATAGCGGATACAGGCGTCATAGGTCGCCCCACCCCAGGTTTCCAGCGACCAATAGCCAACGCGATCAAGCTTTTCAGCAATCGGCAGCATATCGTCCAAGCGCATACGTGTGGCAAACAGCGATTGATGGGCATCGCGCAGCACGACATCTGTAATGCCTAGTGGGCGTTTTGTTTCGTTCATGGTTTTGGCTCACCGTAGAGAGTTATAAGTTTGTAGTAAAAATAACAAAAAAATAGCCAAAAGGGGGCTGAAATGAAAAAAATCGAGAAAGTTAGCGACGCCGTGTTGAACGGTATCGATGCACTGCAGCACTGATCACAGCCATGACTTCGTCTTTCTCAGTGGGAGCGGCTGGCGGCGGTGATTTTCTGCCCGCTTCAACAGGTACCGGAGCAGGTTGAAACCGCCCAATAAGCTTCGACATCAGTGTGACGCTGATAACTAAAAGGGTAAGAAAAACAAACACCACACCCATACCCAGCGCCATCAACGCCAACCCATCTTGTAAGAGTTCTTGATTCTGCATAAGGCGCTCTCCTGTATCTCTAAGTACTGTATCTCTAAGTACTGTGTTTCTAAGTACCGTGTCTCTAAGTACCGTCTTTGCGTACCATTTTTAGATAGTTCATACGCGCATCATTACGCCAATACCGTTAAAGGCGCTTGGCGCAGTGAGGGGAATACACTAACCTGCCACACCCAGAATAGAATGCAATGGCGCGATAGTGGAAGACATGGTTGTTAATTTACTACAAAACGGCAGAATCGGCCTAGCCCCGATGGAAGGGGTGATTGATGCACTGACCCGAGATCTGCTGACCCGTCATGCGGGTTTCGACTGGACGGTTACCGAATTTGTCCGCGTCGTCGATGCACGCCTACCGCCAAGAGTCTTTTATAAGCATTGCCCCGAGCTTGCGCAACCGCCGGTAGCAACGCCGAGCGGCATTCCTGTGCATTTACAGCTACTGGGCTCTGATCCTGCTGCTCTAGCGGCGAATGCACAGCAGGCGCTCAAGCTTGGCGCAGTCAGCGTTGACCTTAATTTCGGCTGCCCAGCCAAACTGGTTAATCGCCACGATGGCGGCGCTTCGCTCTTACGCCAGCCCGATCGCGTCTTCCAAGCGGTTAAAGCCGTTCACGATGCTTTAGACGGGGAAATCCCAGTGACCGCCAAGATTCGCCTGGGCTTCGCTAATCGCCGCTTAGCGGTTGCCTGCGCTCAAGCCACTGAAGCAGGTGGCGCAGCACAGCTAGTGGTGCATGCGCGCACCCGCGATGAAGGCTACCGCCCACCGGCGCACTGGGAGTGGATCGGCAAGATTCGTCGCAACGTAAGCATTCCGGTGGTCGCCAATGGCGACATCTGGACGCTGGAAGATTACTGGAAAGCGCGCACGCTTTCAGGCTGTCGCGATGTGATGTTAGGGCGCAGTGCCCTCGCGGACCCTTGGCTCGCCCCACGCATTCGCCATTGGCTTCAAACCGGTGAGCGTCTGCCCGAAAGCAGCTGGGCAATGCGCGCCAATGTACTCAAGGAGTACGCCGCCCTACAGCGCCAACAACTGCCTGACCGCGTTGTCGTCTCTTTAGTAAAGCAGTGGCTTGCCCAAATGCGCCAAGGCAGCGCCGAAGCCGAGCAGAACTTTCAGCGGGTGAAGCGCATTACCGAACTGAATCTCCTGCTCGATAGCCTTGTGGTTAACGAGCAGCACGCCGCCCTGGCTTAGGCTCTGTCTGAAAAGTGCCTGAGCTCGACAATTCGGCGTTAAAAATTGGCTCAGAATACTCATTTACGCCCCGTAAACTCCGTTTCTTCGCCAATTTTTGCCTTGTCTTCGCTAGCCGCCCTTTCAGGCAGAGCCCTAGCGCTGCTTTCTGCAACGCCTTATCCGTTTATAGCCAAAAAAAAGCGCCCTACCGCAAAGCGGGGGCGCTACACACGATCGCAAGACCGGAGCGCGAGCTTATATACCGGTCAGGCTGGAAAATAGTCAGTCAGGTTAGAAACAAGCAGGCAGACTGGAAACAGAAAACCCGCTCTCGTTAAGAGAGCGGGTTTTGAAATCTGGCGCGCCCGGGAGGATTCGAACCTCCGACCCCCTGATTCGTAGTCAGGTACTCTATCCAGCTGAGCTACGGGCGCGTAATGTTAAAACTAATCTATACTAATGCTGTCACTAAGTAGGTGGCGCGCCCGGGAGGATTCGAACCTCCGACCCCCTGATTCGTAGTCAGGTACTCTATCCAGCTGAGCTACGGGCGCGTAATGTTAAAACTAATCTATACTAATGCTGTCACTAAGTAGGTGGCGCGCCCGGGAGGATTCGAACCTCCGACCCCCTGATTCGTAGTCAGGTACTCTATCCAGCTGAGCTACGGGCGCATACCTTGTGACCATGTACTTTTCAGTGCAGTACTTATTAAAAGTACTTAATGGTCATGCTATTGGCGGAGAGAGAGGGATTCGAACCCTCGATAGGGCTATAAACCCTATACTCCCTTAGCAGGGGAGCGCCTTCAGCCACTCGGCCACCTCTC